>JGI11705J14877_10001384_pt1 | contig 13944 bp, 11 predicted proteins | sample Etolaghawater15m_FD_14877 | JGI IMG/M metagenome (IMG submission 14877) | reverse complement strand
CGATGTGGCTGGTTTCGTCGAGTCCCGTCGTCAGGGGCACGATCACAAGACGAACATGTTTCCTACGTCCGTCCTGAAGGATGCGACCCCGCTGGAAGCGGAGCGCCGCCTTCTGCGTTTGCGTTGGGACTACATCTCCGGGCAACTCAACGTCCACTACGGCGATCTGCACGCGTTCGTGATCTACCGCCTGAAGATCCAGATACTCGAACGCTTGGCTGTGTTCGACGCTGACAAGGGCAGAGACACGTTTGCGGCGCTCACGGGCGTCGAGTCCATTCCGCGGGAGGTCCTTACGGACTGATGAGTCAGAAACTCAAACTCACCAAAGACTCTCTGAGCAAAGAGAAGAAGGCGTTGGCCCGGTTCAGTCGCTTCCTGCCGACGCTGAAGCTGCGCAAGACCCAGTTGTTCAACGAGGTCCATCGCGTCCGTCAGGATGTCGAGGAGAGGGAAGCTGAGCTGGCCGCACTCGAACGGAATGTGGCTGAGTGGATCGACGTTTTTGCGGAGGGAATCGATCTCACACAGTTCTGCGTCGCCGAGCGTCTTGTGGTCCGGGCGGGGAACGTGGCGGGTATCGAGATCCCCATCCTGGAAGACATCCACTTTCGTGAGTCGTCGTACGATTTGATGGAGCTGCCCTTCTGGGTGGATGCCGGGCTCCGTGCCCTTAAGGACGCGATCACGCTGAAGCTGCATCTGAAGGTGTTGCGCGAGCAACTGTACGTCATCAACGAGGAACTGACGACGACGGTTCAGCGCATCAACCTTTTCGAGAAGGTGAAGATCCCGCAGGCTGAAGAGAACATCCGGCGCATCCGGATCTTTCTGGGAGATCAGGACACAGCCGGTGTTGTCCGCGGCAAGATGACCAAAGGCAAGTTGCACCGGAAGCGCACTGCACGCAGGTCTCAGGTCGAGGCTTGAGAAGAGGCAATCCGCATGATTGTTGAGATGAAGAAAGTCACGATCTTCGCCGGTGCGGGAGATGCCGACGAAGCTCTGGAGGCGCTCCGCGAGGTGGGCGTTCTCCACGTGCAGCTTCAGCGCACTGCTGCCGGGTCATGTGCGGACATCGAGCAGAAGATCGAGCGGGTCACGGAAGCCCTGGCCAAGATCGGCAGCGTGAAGAAGCCGGAGACGCTTCTGCGCATGCCGGATCTGGTGGTGAAAGATGTTCTGGAGCTGAGCGACAAGCGTGAGCGCCTGCTCGTCGCCCGTGAGGAGTTGGAGACCAAACTGGGATGGTACGCGACGTGGGGCGACGTGTCCCTTCAGGCGGTGGGCGAGCTTGCCGACGCCGGCGTTTTTGTGCGTCTGTATTCCATGCTGCAGACCGAGTACGACGCCATTGCCGGCACGGACGGCGTATACAAGGTCGGCGAGCACATCAAGAGGGTGCTCGTGGCGCAAGTCACGGTGGATGGCGAGCCGACGCTGGACATGCAGGAGGAACATCTCCCGGCGCAGGAGAAACGGTGCTTGCTCGACGACCACTATCGTGTGGACGAGGAGTTGGCGGAAGTCGACGGTAAACTTGCCTTCCTCGGCAACTATCGGATGATGCTGGAAGAGTACCGACGGCAGCTCGGGGTCAACCTGGAGTTTGCGGCGGTCCGTGAGAGTCTGGCGCTCGATCAAGGCATTTGTCACCTGCAGGGATTCGCTCCGGTGGACGCCCTTGACGGTCTGCGGTCCGCCGCGGAAGGCAACGGCTGGGCGTACATGTTCGAGGAGCCCGATGACGATGACGATGTCCCCACGCTGATTCGCAATCCCAAATGGGTGCGGACCATTGATCCCGTGATGGCGTTTCTGGGCACCATCCCCGGGTATCGCGAGTTGGACATCAGTCTGTGGTTCCTGGTATTCTTCGCACTCTTTGTGGCCATCCTCGTCGGCGACGCCGGTTACGGCTTCATCTATCTCTTCGGTGCACTGCTTGCCCGGCGGAAGTTCCGGAGGGCACCGGCCGAGCCCTTCATCCTCATGTACGTACTCAGCGCCTGCACGATCGTCTGGGGCACGTTGAGCGGCACGTGGTTTGGGTCCGTGAAGATTGCCAGCCTGCCTTTCCTTTCCTCACTTGTGGTGCCTGCAATATCCAGTTTCGATCTCGCCAAAGGCGGGATCGACGCCTACGGGAAGCCTATCCTGTATGATAACACCAAGCTGCTCATGGGGCTGTGCTTCACGATCGGCGCGGTTCACCTGACGTTGGCCCATCTGCTGGCCGCGGCCAAGAAGTCGAACTCGCCAAAGGCCATCGCCGAGATTGGCTGGGTTGCCTTGATCTGGGGGCTGTACTGCCTGACGCGCATGTTGGTCCTGGAGAAGCCCCTTCCCGCGATCGGCCCGTACCTGCTTGTGGGCGGATCGATCGTGGCGCTGCTGTTCACCAACTACCGGCGTAACAACATCCTGAAGGGCGTGGGCGAGACCCTCATCGAGTTCCCATTGGCATTGATTGGTGGGTTCTCCGATGTCGTGTCCTACCTGCGGCTGTTCGCCGTGGGGTACACGTCTCTCGTTCTCGCGAGCAGTTTCAACGGCATGGCCGCCGGTATCAAAGGGCCTGCCGCCGGTCTGGGGGCTGCGTTGGTGCTGTTCTTCGGGCATTCACTGAATTTGGTATTGGCGGGCATGGGTGTGATTGTGCACGGTGTACGCCTGAAGATGCTCGAGTTCTCCGGGCACGTGGGCAACGAGTGGTCGGGCAGGAAATACGAGCCATTCAGCGAGAAGAGCATGAGTGCGGGCGAGATGTGACAGTCGCGCCCTCGATTTGACGAACTGATTCGTAAGTGGAAATAGACAAGACAGAACGAGGTGCATGATGATCGAAGGAATGGGCGATATGGGATTGTCGCTGTCTCTGGCCGCTACCGGGTCCGCTCTGGGCAGCGGCGCGGCAGCCATGGCAGCAGTCGGTGTGATGAAGCGCAAGCTGGCCGAGGGAGTTCAACCCCCGTTCACGCTATTCATTTTTGTGGGCGCCCCCCTGTCACAGCTTTTCTACGGCATGATCTTCAACGGCGCGCTGGTGTCGGCCAATCTTTCCCCCGAGTCTTACGTCTTCCAGACCATCATGGGATTGGGTGCGGGCCTGGCGATGGGCATGAGCGCGTTCTTGCAGGGGCGCACCGGCGCACGGGCGTGTGACGCACTGGGCGAGACAGGCAAGGGCCTCGGCGGCTACATCATGGCCATTGGCGTGATCGAGTCGGTCGCGCTGCTTGTCATGATCCTGCTCAGGCTCAAGATCCCGAGCGTCGGCTGACGCAGTCGGTGTGAGAACGCGCCACGGCGCGCCGCACAACTACAGCCACGGGATCACGCGCTCTTCAGTTGTTGCAGCTCTAGCGTGTGTGAACCCCATTTCTCTGAGATTCGGCCAGTGACCGTGTGTGGGCCGAGGCAGGAGAATCGGTGGCCATAGCGTTCGTGTATGTCGGGGAAGAGCACCACTTCGAACAAGCCCGTTGCGTCTTCGAGGGTGACGAAACTCATCTGCCGTCCGTCGTGTCCCCCCTTTTGCGATGCTCGCACGTGCTTGTACGTATCGAGAATGCCGGTCATCTCCACCTCTTGGCCGATGAACCGGCTCATGTTCATGGCCATGCACGTGTCGGGGGTACGCGGTTCGACGGGGTGTATGCTGAACGGAACGCCGGTAAAAGCCAGTTCGCAATCGAGCAGAGGGGGGAGGGCAGGGCGTTCGGGTACAAACAGGCTGAGTTGCCGCGTGTTGTCACCCGTGGCCATCAGCTCGGCAAACAACGTTTCGCGGCTTCCCCACGCACGACATGCGCCGATCAGAATCAACCGTTCGAGTTCTCCCGCCTGGAACGGGATGCGGTTGCGGAAATCGCACAGCGCCATGAAAGGGCTGCGGCGGTGTTCGGAAACGATTCTGCGCGCAATGGACTGGCGCAGTCCTCTCACCAATTCCAGGCCTGCGCGAATTCCGCGTGACGTGGGTGTCCAGGTCATCTCCGAGTGACAGATGTCCACGGGCAGGATCGGGACGCCGTGACGCAATGCGTCCCACACGAACACTCGGAGCGGGTACATGGATTTGTGGCAGTTGAGGATGGCGGTGTAAAACTCACGTGGGTAGTGCGCTTTGAGTCTGGCCATGAGCCAGGCCAGGCGTCCGTACACCGTTGCATGCGCTTTGCAGTAGGAGTACGACGCGAACTGTGAAACCTGTGTCCAGATCTTGGTGGCAATGTCAGGCGATACACCCGTGGGAGCGGCTTGTTGGAAGACGAACCGGTGTTGTTCTTTTGCGAAGATCGCAGACTCGCGGTCTTTGCTGACGGCGCGGCGCAGGGAATCGGCGTCCGCCAACGTGTAGCCGCCAAGTTGCACGGCCACTTTCATGACGTCTTCCTGGTACAGCATCACGCCGTATGTGGCACCCAGGAAATCCTCCATGCGCGGATGTAAATACGAGACGGGTTCGATTCCGCGTCGTCGACGGATGAAGACGTCTTTCATACCCGCCGCGGCCGGACCGGGCCGAATCAACGAGAGCGCCATGGACACTTCCTTTGGCGTGGCCGGTGCAAGAGCTCGGCAGAGCTGCCGCATGCCCGGGGATTCGCATTGGTAGACGCCCAACGTGTCTCCTCCCGCAAATAGCCGATTCACTTTGTAGTCGTATCGCGGCCCCTGTTCGCGAAGCTCGACGCCGCGCTTGTCGAGCAACCTGCATGCTTCGTCGATTACCGACAGTGCGGAGTTGCCCAGAAGATCCATTTTGATAAGGCCGATTGCTTCCGCCTGGTCCTTTTCGTAGTGCGAGATAACCACGCCCTTGGTCGTGCGGGTGAGTGGCGTGGCGTCGGTGAGTGGGCCGGGCGTGATGACCAGTCCGCCGCAGTGGATGCCCAAGTGACGCGGCAGGCCTGTGAGGCAAGATGCCATTTCGACCAATTCGACCTGGCGATCGATTGGATCGCCGGCATCGAGAAAGCGCGCGACGGCATTGACAGGCAATTCGAGAAGCCGCGCAACGTCGCGAACCGCGCTTCGCGGACGGTATTTGGACACCGTAGCAATCATGGCCACGTGGTCTGCCCCCCAATGCCGGTAACAGAACGCGATTACTTCGTCGCGTCGGTTGTCGGCGATGTCGATGTCAATATCCGGACAGTCTTTGCGCCCGGGATTCATGAACCGCTCGAAGTACAGGTCGTGCTCGATTGGACAGGAATGCGTGAACCCGAGCAGGTAAGACACAAGGCTGGACGCGGCCGATCCGCGGACCCCGACCGGAATGTTCTTCTCTTGCGCGAAGCGGATAATCTCGTGGACGTAAAGGAAGTAGTCCGCAAACCCGTTATCGCAGATCACGTCCAACTCCTTGTCCGTCCGTCTCCGGGCTGTCTCGCGCAGTCTGAGATCATACTTCCACGGCAAGGCGTGCCGGCAAAGCTGGCGGAGGTAGCTGGCAGAGCTTTCGCCGGACGGTAAGCAAAGACGAGGGAAGAGCGTGTGGTTGAAGTCGAAACGGAAATCGCAGCGATCACAGATGTCCCGGCTGACACGAGCGGCAGCCGGATAGCGTCGTTGCCAGTCGGTCGCCGGTACAAGCAGCGCGCCGGGGTGAAATGCGTCGTCTCCCGGTTCGCCGCCGGACAACATACGGAGCCGCTGCAACCAGACAAACGGTTCGCGGTCTCGCTGTTGCAGAAACCACGCATCGGGAATGGGCGCCATCGGCACGTCGAGCGGTATCGTGGCAGTGTCCCACAGTGCGGAGTTCGCAACTGCCGACGTGGGCAAGAGGTAGACGTTGTCGCGAGAAGTCAGGCGTACCAATTGCTGTAACACGGTGGGATAGCGTGAAAGAAAGAGCAGTTCATTACTGCCTGTTTCGGGGAGCACATCGACAATCGAGAAACGGCGCTTCAGGCATCGGCAACTCAGCAGGCGGCACAACTGGCGATAGCCTTCTGCGGATCTCGACAACACTGCAAACGACTCCCGTGGGCCCGTTGTCACCGTCGCGCCGACGAGCGGACGTATCCCCGCTTCGAGGGCGGCCCGGTAGAAGTCCACAGCGCCGTGGAGTCCGTTGACGTCGATCACGGCCAATGCGTCGTATCCCCGGTCGACGGCAGCTTTGATCCACGCTTTCGGGGATTGTACCCCAGCCTGCAACGAATAGGACGTGTGACAGAGAGCCAGCATCGTATCGGTGCTCCATGATTAGCACTTTTGTTAATGCTAATATATGAGAGCTCTGTCAATGCGGCAAGTATATATAAGCTAATATGGTTGGATATTCGCGGTGAGGGATACGTCCTGGCCGCGCCGCATCTCCGTATGCGGCCAGGGATGTGCCGAGCGCGTAACCGCCTTCGCTCTTCGAACTCCGGCGTGCCGGTTACGGAGAACCGGCTCGTGCAGTGGAAGGCGAGGACGTTTCCCGGGCGCAGAACTCGTGGAAGACGTCGAGCATGTACTCGTAGTTCTCCAGCGGCATGCCGGGAAAGACCGTGTTGGAGGTGCCGAAGATGTACCCGCCCCCGGGAGACGCGTGTTCGAGGCAGTACAGCGCAGAATCGCGGATGGCTTCCTTCGGACCGTCCTGCAAGAGGCTGCACTGCACGTTGCCCATCAGCGCCATCTTGCCGTGACAACGCCGCTTGACTTCTGCTATGTCCATCCCTGCCATGGGATCAACCGACTGGAAGCACGCCGCGTCGAGGCCCAGGTAGTCGTCGAGGATGGGCATGATATCGCCATCGCTGTGGACGAAGGGGATCGAGCCCCGGTCCCGAATATGCCCAACCTGCCGTGCCAGGTATGGAGCGATGAACTCACGGAATTGTGCCGGCGAGACGAACGGTCCGTTATTGAACGCCACATCGTTGACCAAGTGGATAAACTCCGCCCCTGCATCGACCAGGCGGTCGATGCGCTCGATTGCCCGACGCGTCATCTGTTCGGCCTCTGCATGAATCGCGTCCGGATGTTCGGCAAGGTCGACAGCGAACTGCGTCCAGTCCTTGACATGCTCAATGGACCACACGGAGTGCCCCACAATGCTGCCGATCAGGATTCTGTCTCCGAACGTTCGCTTTGCGGCTCGTACGCCCTCGGGATCGCTCCAGGGCCAGAACACCGCCAAGGCATCCCATTGGTAGTGCTCGACGATACGATCATAGATCATCATGCATCCGTCGATCAGCCTGTCCTTCTCGTAGTCATCGCACCGTTGCCACATGTCCCGACGCGGGAAACGCACGCCGAACGCTTCCTGTTCCAGCTCGAACATGATTTCGAAATGCGGCGGACGGTCTGTCTCTTCGAACCGCAGGGCAGCCAACATGCGTTCGCGACCGGTCATGGCGTTCCTCGCGGTTTTGTGCCCAAAGGCGGTTTCTCTCGTGCTGTCATTCGTTTCGCAGCGCCTGCGTCCACGGCGAGGCCCAGTCCGGTGACTATGCGGATGCAGTGACTTGCTCTCTTCCCCATATGTCCGTTCTCTGGCTGGGCAAATGATAGTGAACACGCTTGGTTCAGGGCAGGTGATTGAGGGTGGGTAGACCTTGCGGCACTTCCACCCTCCACCCTAAACAGCTATATGACAGGGCTGATCCCAATGGAACCGGACGCTTCTACTCCGTCCTCGGGGCGCCGAGCCGGGTGGCCATGTCATCCAGATCGAGAAGGTCGATGTCGGCTGTGGATATGGTCGCGGATTGAATATTCAGGTTCTTGGCCGCTTCGAGTGCGACGATCGTGCTTCCGCCGACGCCCTGCATCGCTTTGTTGCGAAGACTCTCACCTTCCGCCTCGGCCATCTTGACAAGCAGTTCGCCCTCGGCCTCGTTTTGGGCCGCGATGAGGTCAGCATCCGCCTTCTTCTCGGTTGCGAATTTCTCGGCGTCGGCCATGATCCCGGCGATCTGGAGGTTGGCATCGTTCTCCATCCGCTTGATCTCGGCCTCCTTCTCTTCCTGGATGACTCGGACGCGACGGCTTGTCTCGGCCTCGATGACCTGTGTTTCGCCAGCCTTCTCGGCTGCCTTGGCGAGAGACCGGTTCAGTTCCACCTCCTGGTCGGCGAGCTTCTTCTGTCGAATCTTCTCCTCGTACTCGGGGTCGAACTGCACGTCGCGGATCAGCACGACGATGACGTCCACGAAGTTGTCCTCGAGGCTCTCTGCGAGCAGACGCTGGGCTTCTGTCGATCTGTTTCGGCGTTGCCCCGGATCGTAGAAGTCCTCTGTGTTCATCTGTCCAAACACACCCATGCAGATCTTCTGGGCTTCGTTACGGACGATGGTCTTGTACTTGGTTCCGCTGCCCGTGTTTTGGTACAACATGTGGGCGCTGCCTTTCACTATGCGGTACTTGACCGTGACATCGACCGAGACGGTATACCCGTCGGCCGAACGGATCTGCACGTCGTCCCGCCCTTTCCGGTCTCCACGGTCGGGGTCACGCGTCATCTCAAGTGTCTGGACCGTGCTCTGGAACAGTGTCCACGAGTCGATCGGCCCCAGATCCCGGTGCCAGCCAGGCGTGAAGTCCTTCTCTACCACGCCGCGCTTCCCGAGAAGCCCGTACTCCTGTGTGCGTACGCCAACGTGTCCCACGGGGACGTCGATCGTGAGAACCCTCAGGGTAATGAAGGCGCCCACGACGAGCAGAACGATGATCATTGAGACGAGTCTGATTGCTTTCATTGGTAGTTGCCTCTGTTGGTTAAGCAATGGGCCGGTACGTGTCACGGTCTCCGCGCGGGGCGACCGGTGGGGCCGGACGCGCTGGCGGGAGCCGATGAATGCTGGAAACGTTCCGTGTGCATATCGAGAGTGTAAGGTTGACCGGTGATGGCCAGGTCTTTGAGCCGTCGAGCGTACTCGAGTTTGACCATATTGCGCCCGCCTTCGCCTTCCATCGCCTTCTTCAGTTCCTCGATTCCCTCGGCCTCCTTGCTCTTCTTTGTGCGGATTCCCTCGGCCTCCTGTTGTTTTTGATAGAGGAATGCCTCAGCGCCCACGGTGACCCGCTTGTGGTAGCTCTCCGCTTCCATCCTGGCTTTGTAAGCTGCGGCCTCGGCCTTGATGATCTGCTGCTGCATCTCGCCCTTGTACTGCTCGATAGCCACGTTCGTGCGGTTTGTCTCTTCCACTACAGCAAACTCCTGCCGTTGCTTGGCCGCGAGTGCCTTGGACTGCTCCTGGAGAACCGCCTGGTCCGCAAGTTTCTTCTTCTTGATCATCTCCTCGTATTCGGCATAGAAGTGTGGGTTCTTGGGGATGACCACACTGTCGATGAAGATACCAAAGGCCGTGAGTCTGTCATTGGCAGCCATGTGGGCGTCCCGGATCTTGCCGTCGCGCTTGGCGGAATCATAGAACTCCTCGGTGGTGAGTTCCCCCAGCGAGTTCCGGCACAGCGACCGGACGAAGTCCCGAGCCCACGTCTCCTTGAACGCCTGTCCGGGACCGGATGTCTCCAACACGATGTCGGCCTGGTTGGCGTCGATGCGGTACTGGACGATGAGATCGACGTACACATCGCTGCCGTCCTGCGTCTTGATCTTGAGGTCGTCCTTGCCGGTCCGCTCGCCACGCGTCGGTACCTCGGTCATTTCGAGCGTCTGCAGCGTCTTGTCCAGCACGTAGAAGTGATGTGTAATCCCGTTGTACAAGTGTACGCCCGGGCGGTTGATGACTTCGGTCTTGCCGTTCATTTTGTTGAGAAGCACACCTACCTCTTCACCCGTGACGCGGCCGATGCGAATCGAGGTGAAGATCAGCAATGCGATCAGGAAGAAGGCGAGGGCCGCCCAGATCAGGCCGCCTCCCAGCACCTTCTGCAGGGCGTGCAGGTCCACTGTTCGGTTTGGCTCGAAGCTTGTCATGTGCTACTCCTTGGCTTGGTGATTGTCTTGTGTGTGCGGAAGTCGCGGGAGGGTGGACAGCCGTCAGGACTCCTCCAGGCCTGTACGGTGACGCCAGATCGCCAACGCGATGATCGGCGACGCGATGACGAAGGTGAGAATGAGGCCGGGAAAGGGAATGTGCAGGAATGCCAGTCCGAACAAGACCAGAAGCAACGCGGCCAGTGAGAGGACAATGCGGACGAACTTCAGTTCCATCTCTTCCTGGGCCGACGCGGGGTACTCATGGATGATCTCCCTGTTTCGCCGATACTGTTCCCGCGTATAGGGGACGTCCGGGAACCGGTAACTGATGAGACCATCGTCTCCCAGGTCCTGTACAATGAACCGTTCCACAACCATGCTCGCCAGTTTGCGCTGCATGTTGCGGATTGTGAAGCGGGACCTGGCGGCCAGGCTCTCGGCACGGTGTGGTTCGGGCGTGTTGGCCGCGAGGTAGAGGATTTCGTGCTCGTACACGGCTTGCGCCGGCCATGCGGTGCGGTCGGCGAGGCTGTTCAGGTCATGCCGGAACTTGGGCGTACACTCCCGGCACATGGGGCCATGGTCGCTGCCGGAAAACTCGGCCCCGCAGGAAACGCATGAGCTGAACTCGATCGCGCCGGGGCGGCGAGTCACGTCCTTCTTGTACGCCGGCAATTCGTAGTACGTCATGCCGTCCTCTTCGTCGGCGATCGCGCTGGAGTCCTGAACCATGCCGTCCAGGCAGTCGCGAAGTGCGCCGACCGAGAGGGGAAGATAGGGCACGAGGTGGACAGGGCTGATCTTCCCGCCCGTCTGTTCGGCGATTCGGCAGGCGAGGTTCTCGACCGTGTTGGTCGCGACTTCACCCAGTGTGACGCTGTCTCCCACCGTCGTGTCCTCCTATGCCTCTGAGAGTCGCGTCTGGATCGTGAGCTCGGGCGGGGCGATGGTCACCTTCGTGTGCGGGGGGACCGATTCGGTCAACCAGACGTTTCCGCCGATCACCGAGCCCCTGCCGACCGTGATGTCGCCGAGGAGTGTGGCCCCGGCATAGATTGTGACGTTGTCTTCTAGATTCGGGTGGCGTTTCGCGCCCTTTATAAGGCGGCCACGCTCGTCCTTCGGGAAGCTGAGGGCACCCAGCGTCACGCCCTGATAGAGTTTGACGTTGTCACCGATCACGGCTGTCTCCCCGATCACCACACCGGTTCCGTGGTCGATAAAGAAGCTCCTGCCGATCTTCGCCCCGGGATGGATGTCGATGCCTGTGATTGTGTGTGCGTATTCGCCCATGACGCGAGGGATCAACGGCACCTGGGCGCAGTAGAGCTCGTGTGCGATGCGCTGGATCGCAATGGCTTTAGCGCCGGGGTAGGAGATGACGACTTCATCCGGCGACTTGGCGGCAGGATCGCCGTCCAGCGCTGCTTGAACGTCCGTCTTCAGTACCTCGCGAATCGCGGGGAGTTTCTCGAGCAGATCGATGGCGGCGTTCTCGGCCAGGGACGGGCAGTCGTAACTCTCGCAACACTGAAGTCGGCAGCGGTAGGCGAGAGCACGCTCGATCTGATCAGTGAACTGACGGAAGATCGTGTTGAGGTGGTCGCCGATGGCGAACTCGATTCCGGCCCGATCGAAATGATGTCTGCCCGTGTAGCCCGGGAACACCACCTCCAAGGTGCGTTCGAGGATGTCGATGATCACCTCGCTCTGCGGCATGTTCGTGCCGTCCAGATGGTTGATCCCTCGTTCGTCTTCGTAGGTAGCGCAGATTGCGGCCGTGATCTCGCGGGCTAGATCCGACGTCCAGCGGCTGGCAAAGTCCTTGGGCCGGAATCGGCACGACACAGCCGATGCGATCGTTGTCTGGGAGGACATCAATCGATCTCCTTCTCCACCATGATGGTGACTGGACCGTCGTTTACGAGCGACACATGCATCAGCGCTCCAAACATGCCTGTCTCTGTTTTCAGTCCCGTTCGACGCATCGCCTCCACGAAGTACTCGTAGAGGGGCTCGGAAACATCGGGCGGAGCCGCCTCGATGAAGCTGGGACGACGCCCTTTTCTCGTATCACCATAGAGTGTGAACTGCGAAACCACCAGCACATCGGCCCCGACATCAAGTGCGGATCTGTTGAACTTGCCTTGGTCGTCCGCGAAAATACGCAGGTTGACGCACTTCTCTGCCACGTAGTCGGCCAGCGCCTCCGTGTCGCCCTGGCGGATGCCAAGCAGAACGAGAAGGCCCGGGCCTATCTTGCCCACGTCCCGGCCGTCGACTCCGACCGAAGCGCTCGAAACACGTTGTATCAGGGCTCGCATGCAGGGGCGACTCCTGTGCAGGAGGTGGCGCGTTGTATACAGACCCGGTTGCGGATGTCAGGGGGCCGTTTCAGCGTCCGGTGCCTCTGGCTGGACGACCGGCTTTGGTTTGGCTGGCAGCACTCCACCCGCGGGAGGAGTTGGTATGGCGTCGGGGTTGGCTACAGCGTCCGGAGTCGTGCCGGCTCCCCCCGGCGCGGCGTGCGGCGGGCTCCCGTCGCCTTCCACCGAGGCAGTCGGCGTCTGTTCGCCCGGTGGCGAGGGGATGCGATCCGGCGTCTGAAGCAGGTGTGCCCAGCGCGTTGGCGTCCCCTCGATTTCCTCGCAGCGTTTGGCGTCCGCCGCCGCCGCGTCCAGATTCTTGAGCATCAGGTTCGCGAAGCCCCGGTTCGACAACGCCATCGAGAACTCCGGGTCGATCTCCACGGCGAGCGTGAAGGCCTCAACCGCCTCTTTGAGTCTTCCGGCTTCCAGGTGGACGTTTCCCAGAGTGTACGGGGCAACCTGGTACTTGGGGTCGAGTTCGATGGCGCGTTTGTAGGCCGCGATGGCTTCCTGTTCATTGCCGCTCTTCTGCCAGACCATGCCGATGTGGCAGTATGTAATGGCGCTGCTCGGGTCGATCTTCAGGGCCGCCTGAAAGTCGGCCATCGCTCCCTGTAGATCACCCATGCCCAGGAGTACGGCCCCACGATTCTGACGCGGCCTCCATGCGTCTGGAGATTCTCGCACGGCATCGTTCCAGATGCGCAGTTCGCGAGTGTGTTCGTCGTCCGGGCGCAGGTAGGCGATGACGGCGTAAACGGCAACCACCAGCATCAGTCCCAGGATCCAGACAGACGATCGCACGGGCGGCACCGCCGATGCGGACGACCCGGGCGACGGTGCATCTGCTGCGGCGGCGTCCGGTGACGAAGAGGCGCTTTCCGGCTGGTGAGCCGGCTCTGACCGAGGCGTCTGCTCCGGCGTGTTGCTCGGTGTGTCTGCCATGTCTTGTTCTCCTCTCGGTGCAGCGGGTTGTTGTGTGTGTTCGTTCACCCGAGTTTCTCTTTCAGAAGCTCCACTGCCATCTGGGGATTCGCTTTGCCGCGACTGAGCTTCATGACCTGGCCCACGAGGAACTGCAGCGCTTTGCCTTTGCCGCCTCGGTAGTCCTCGACCACCGATGGATTGGCGTCGATGGCTTGCTGGACAAAACCGTCGATTTCTCCGCTGTCCGTGACCTGCTGGAGCCCCTTCTCGGTTACGATCCCACGGGGCGTCTTGCCCGTACGGACGATCTCCGCGAACACGTCCTTTGCAATTCGCGAGCTGATCGTGTTGTCCTCGATCAACTCCACCAACTCGGCCAGCGCAGCGGCTGAGACGGGGCTTTCGGCGATCGTTATCCCGTGCTCGCTCAACACCCCGAGCAGGTCGGTCATGATCCAGTTTGCCACCAGTTTCCCGTTGGGGCTCTGACTGGCAGCCTGTTCGAAGTAATCGGCGAGTGCCCTCTCCTGTGTCAGGACGTGGGCGTCGTAATCCGTGATGTCGTATTCGCCGGTAAATCGTTTGCGCCGGGCGGCCGGTGTCTCGGGCAGGGCCGATGCGAGCTCCGCAAGCCAGTCCTCGGAGACTGTCACCGGCATCAGGTCGGGCTCGGGGAAGTACCGGTAGTCGTGGGCGTGCTCTTTCGTTCTCATGGTGAAGGTCATGCCAGCTTCGTCATCCCAGCGCCGC
>JGI11705J14877_10001383_pt1 | contig 13947 bp, 9 predicted proteins | sample Etolaghawater15m_FD_14877 | JGI IMG/M metagenome (IMG submission 14877) | reverse complement strand
TTATGCCAAAAGAGATAAAATTCAAAATGTTTTGGAACATTGCGATTATTACTAGAAAAATAATCGCCGTCGCTTCCTCCAAAATCAAAAATTAAATAAGTTTTTGCACTAATAGCACTATAATCAGGATTAAAATCAAAATAATTTCCTGATGTTAGATCTAAAGAAACTATGTAATTATCAGTGTCTCCTGGATTTGAGTCAGCTATAATAGTGCCTTTTTTTCCAGATTGATTTCCCTTTGCTTCACCCGTATCTGTTATGACAGTACTCGATCCACCCTGATTTGTGTACAAACTGCTTGCTATTTTGAAAGCCATATTAGAGCCCTCTTTTTAGATCATCAATCTCGTGTTTTAGATCTTTAATAGCTTCTATCAATACACCAATCATCTTACTATAGTCTACTGACTTCATACCACCGTCATCTGTCTTTACAACTTCAGGTAAAACAGTCTCAACTTCCTGAGCGATGACGCCGACTTTACGATCAGTTTCACCGATTTTATTATAATAAACGCCTCTAAGTGTATCTACTATCTCTAGTCCGTCAGTAATTGTTTCAACGTTCTCTTTAACACGCATATCAGATTGTGATGTGATATCACCTACAACAGTCATATCCTCACCACTCCATGTCGTGTTAGTAGTAGATGTTCCAGTTTTTAATATTACAGTATCAGCACCACCAGTTAAATCTATCGTAGCTCTATGACCTGATGCGCCGTTATCCTGTAGAAAAATTTGGCCACCGTCAGCATCTAAGTAAATATCACCACTAACATTAAATCTTAAATCACCAGTTCTAGTTATTGTTTCTGGTGCCGCAGTAAACTGACCACCAATCAGATTAATAGTTCCGTTTGAGTCAATAGTAGGAATCTCAATATTAGCACCCAAGCTTCCGGATACACCATTTACCGAGAATGTTGAGTTTGCTAGTTTAGCATTTGCAATCGAACCCGCTAGTTGATCGTTTGATACACCACCAGTTTTAATGCTTACTGCACCACTAGATGTGCTGAATGATGCACTATTAAATGAAGCAATACCTTTATTAGCAGTTGTTGCATCTTCACCAGCGATTTCACCAGCAGTAATATCAATTCCCTCACCAGCTGTAAAGTGAGCTCTTACATCAGAAGCTGATGGACCTGTATATGTAAACACTCCTGTACCAGAAGCATAGCTTAATGAGCCATCACCACCAGCGTCTGTTACGCTTAAGCCACCTCTAGCTAATGCAATAACCTCAGCTGAATCAACAATGTCAACTGTGATGTTTGCACCTAAATTACCAGATACACCATTTACAGAGAAAGTTGAATTTGTTATACTTGAATTTGGAATTTTATCTAAACTAAATCTTGCTGTAGCAGAGTCATAATGAATACCTGTATCTGAGTCAGCTTTCATTGTTGACTTAATAAGAGCTACTGAAGATCCAGAGTCTGTAATATCAATATTACCAGCTGCGCCAAGTGCAATTGAAATTCCATTTACAGTTATCGTATTATTAGTTAGTTTACTATTTGCAATAGATCTATTAGCTATTGTAGCAATGACATTTGAGTCAGCAAAGTTACTATCAAACATTGCCTGAGCTTCAGCAGAATCTAATTGAGCTGCTATAGAAGCGTTGATAGCAACCAGATTGCTGTCGATCATCGCTTGTGCTTCTGCTGAATCCAGCGCTGCTGCAATTGATGTGTTAATGGCAACTAGATTGCTATCTACAATAGATTGAATATGAGCTGAATCAACAGTTAGAGAACCAGCAGTCAAAGTTCCTGTTACATTTAAACTTGTGATAGTAGAAGAATCTGCTGATAGGTTTTGCGTATATACATGCTTCCATCTTTTATCATCGCTACCTAGTGAATAGGCACTATCAGTATTTGGAATAATATTTGAATTTACATCAGCATTAAACACAACATTATCAGTATTATCATCACCAAGAGCAACTGAGCCCGATGAACCAGCTTTAAAGTTAACTGTACCATCAACTGTTAATGTACCGTCAATTTGTGCATTACCACTAACATATAAAGCTGCGGTATTTAGTTGTGTGTTATTAATGGAGTCTAATCTACTATCTAGTTCTGCAATTGCACCAGATACAGTGCTTGCGGTTGTGCCCATCGCACCTGAAGTAATTGTACCCAATTCAGCATCTAATTCGTTAATAGCTGTAACAACGTTAGCATTTGACGTTGTAAGAGAAGATCTAGTGCCTAAATTGCTATCGATTGAGTTAATAGCTTTTACAACATCACTATCTGTATCAGTCGTAAGAGTAGCAAGATCACCAACAGAATCAACTAGTTTATTAAAACTAGTTCTGAAAGTGTTAAAACTTGAAGATAGATTAATTGGTGGTATCTTAGCCATTTGAATTCTTCTCTAATAATTGATGCAACAAAGACTTTATTTCACCTACATCATTCTTTAGTTTTTCAATTTCTTGTTGTTTCTGATCTTCTATATTTAATCTTTTTCTTTCATTCATAGATTTGGTACTATTTATATGGACAATAGCACCTGTTAAATTGTCCTTGATATAATCAGGTTGATTTTGTACCTTAGAAAATCTATTCATATTAAACTGTCGCTATTGTTCTTAAATTTTGGAATAGTGGTGGTCTTGCCGAGTTCTTACTCTTCATTACGATTTTAATTTGATATACATCAAAATCAGGTATACTAAATTGTGAGAAGCTGTATTCTCTAAACGTTTGGAAATCCTCATCAACTGGCATATCATCGTAATTTGATGTGTTTGGAGGAATAGATGATGTGCTAAACTTATTCCAAGACTTTATACCTAGATAATTAGTCTCATCACCCAATTTAGCAGTTCTATACCATACTTCAAAATCAGAATGAGATGTTCTTTGTGCATCGACAAGTACCTTAATTGAAGATGCGGGTGAAGCCAACAAAACTGGTTTTGCTATAAATTTAGCAGCGTTTGAACCACCAATAAAACTACTTTCAGCGATGTATGGTGTTGTAGTTAAGATATTACGTCCACCTGTACCATCAGAGTCTAGTCCACTGGCTCCAGCAAATACCGCAGCTGAGTCTGCATAGTCAATTACATTATGACCGGTTTCTAATGATGCAGCATTAATATTAATATATGGAGCAACATTTACGTTTTCAGTGTTAAATACAACGCTGAAGACTGATGAAGGCAAACTGCTCAATCTATCACTTTCTTGAATTTCAGATGCTATTAAAAACGGTTTTTCTGGTTCCCACCATGCTTTATTGTTAATATTAAACGTTGTTTGTCTTTCATATGGTGTATTATTACCAGCATATGATTTACCGCGGGTCATATTCGCTTTATAGCTTATAGTTGTAGACTGTGGCACAAAATCAGGTAAGTTTAACTTGAATGTATCAACAATTAATTGTTCATCTGCAATTATGCCTGTTCCGCCACCACGACCCGATGAATCAGCAGCTGAGTCAGCAGCAAATACATACCCATATGGATCTACAGATTTGATTGTTTTTTTGCCCATAATGCTATGTCCAAATATGCCATAATAAGTCGTAGCACTATCTAGACCAGAAATTCTAACGTTATCCCCAATTTGAAACCCACTTTGTGGGTGACTAACCTTGATATCAGAGTCTCCAGAAGTAAATGTTAATGGATTATCATTAGCTGAAATATCAGATAAAAGACGCGGTGGTGGTGTATCGGCATATAAAGTTGCCACTGAGTTTTGATTAATAAACTGAGCGTTATAAACTTTAAATGTAAGATCTCTATTTTGTTCTGGTGTCCAAGTAGTACCATTAGATGACGTGAAGAAGGATCCTACATTGGGCTGATCTACTACCCTTCTGGATGTGCTACCATATTCAAAATCACCTAGCTGAGCTATCCAAATTTTATAAGCGCCAGGAGCTGCATTTGTTGAAACGGTTAGTGCTAGTTGTGTATTTTCTGGCACATGAAAAGGAACTGGAAAATCAAATTTAGTTTCACCTGTAGTTGCATTATAAGTTGTGCTAGCCGTGATATCAGCTTTAGATTTAACTACTTTAGTTCCTGGATAAATTTCTCTAGCACTAGGTCCACCACCCTCAGTAACTGGTCTTAACTCTACCGTAACAGGAAAGTTACCTTCACTAGCACCAGGTTTACTAAAAAAATAAAGACCGACACCTGTTAGCATAACTCCACCGGGCTCAGTAACATTAAATGTCTGAGCTAATGGTGACGATACGTCAGTGAGATTCATATAAGCTGCCATTTCTAATTCCTATTAAATTTTTCCTAGCCTAAGAGCTAGCTTGATTTGTAAAATATGTGTTAATTCCATTTTTACCACCGTTTGTAAACAGACCTTCACCACTAAATTGATCTACCCAACCACCACCTGCGGGATCTAATTTAAATGCTGTATCACCACCAGTCGGAACCACTGCACCCCGACCACCAGAGGCGGATGCCAAAATATTAGTCGTCGACATTCCATCTAGTCCTCCAAAACCAGCATTAACAAGAGCATCACCTACTCCTAAATTTACTCCAGAGGATGTAATCCTGCCTGTACCATATCCAATCTTTTCTTCTCCCAAAATTTCTCCAAGAGTTTCAGATTTATGAACAACAACACTACCTCCAGTCGTTGGATCTGTTTTAAACAGATAACCGATACCGTTAATATTTTGATATCTTTCATCCCCTGTAATTAGATACTTCGGCTCTTTTTTACTTACAACTGGATCTGGATCTGTTGAAGCACCAGCCCCCGCCGGATTTACAACAGGAGTCGAACTACCATTATTACTAGGTGGATCAGGATCTGGTGCTGGATCAGCTACATATCTAGTCCTTGCTTCTTGTGTTGTATAATAAGAAACAGAATAATTTTCAATTCCACCATCAATAGTAAATTGTCCGCTACAATAAGATGTTGCTGCGTCTGGTGCGTACGTACTAATATCTAATACAGATAATATTCTTGTTCCTGTAGGAAAATTAGTTGTGCTATTGCTTTGCAAGTAAAATACACCATCTATTTTACCTTCATCATCAGAAAAAATAGAAGCTGTGGGTCCACCTAAAGCTGTAGGAAATCCTGTTTCATTTATATATTTTTCACCAGGATTTCTCTTAGGGTCGTTTCTAGATAGATTGTTAAAATCATTTATAGTACCAATACTTGTATTAACATAGTTAGTAACATTAACTTTATCAAAAAACACAAAGTGGCGAGCATTTGGTCTGAGACCTGTAGCTTGAAAGTATATAAACTTAGGTCTGGCGATTGTTACATCATTAAAGCCTGTATAATTGCTTCTTGAATTAGTAACACTGACGTAATATGTTTCAGTTCCCATTTTTCTTCCTTATCCGCCATATTCCTGGAATTTATCATAGCTTGATACATCGCCGTTTTTAAATACCACTTTAGTTGTCCCATTGTCTACAGTACGTCTTTCAGTCCAGTAATCATGATCAGGATTTAATGTCATCGATCCTACAAATCTCGGAACAAACAATTGATTTACATCAGTGGATCTTGACGCAACTGTTTGATTAATAAGTACATTTTCTGTAAATTTAGGCAATAAAACATTATTAAATCTTTTAATACCAGTTGAATTATCTGAATCATACCATAATGGAACCATGTTACGGACCTGTTTAGGTCTCATCATTCCTCTTCCCATATCTATACTGGCTCTAAATTCAACATTACCTTTAACTAATGACTGACTGTGATTTAAGAATGGATCAGCTGTAACACCTAGTTTAGTTCTTTCTCTACCCTCAGCATCTGTAACTGAAATATTGATAGCACTAGTTTCTAGCAAGCTAAGAGCTGATAATTCCTCTAAGCTTGAAATTCTAGTGTCTAGACTACTGATATCGTCTTGTCTATAGTGCTTGTGAGAATATTTAATTCTTGTCAGATCTTCATTTGTATAAGTGTAAGGATTTAAAGCAATCTGATGCAAAGGCAAAATGTTTCCCGGCAAATTTTGTGGTTCAGCATATACACCCTCATTTTCACCCTGTAATAATTTAATAGACCTTGAATATGGATCAATGTAAATTGTATCAGTACGTCCTTTATAATATTCAATATAGTCAAAATTAATCACACTATTATTTCTTGGAAGTCTCAATACTTTAGACCCTGACCCGCTAAATCCTGTTCCAGATGTATTTTTAGATGGTCTAAAGTCTAATTGGTTATTAAGTGATACTCCATCACCAGGAACAAATGGAATCTCGCTGTACGTATAAGATGAATAAGAATTCACATTATAATAATCACCGCTACCTTCTGAATGATCATTATATGTTACAGTAATAGTTCCAGCTGGTGCTGAATACTCACCCTTTAATTTTAGAACACTTACATCTTTAAAATCTAATGATGACTTTCTTTCAAATACAAATTTGTATGTTATATCTTGAGAAGTAGTATTATCGACTACACTGATTAATCTTTGTACATTTACACTCGGTATGATATATTGATTATTAGTAAGTGAACCAGTAGACGTTTGGTTATTTTGTATACTTACACTAATTGGATCAGCTGTTATATTGACATAAGCCAATAGTTGAACGTCTTGACTAGCTGTCAATCCACCAATCCTAACTGATGTAGATCCAACACCACCACTTTCTACAGTTAATGATGTTACAACTGCCCCATCGCTATCATATTTAAGAATCCAATCAGCTTGTTGGGCAAAAACTTCATCAACTGCAGATGTATTAAATACACCTTTACCAGCTCCAGTAGTTGTAGTTGAAAAGACTTCAGCAACCTCCATAGTTGCTTGACCAACTTCATAAGGAACAGCATACTGTAAATTAAATAACAGTGCACCATTACCAGGTTCTTGTATCTTTACGTTTTGTTGGTTATCTGTTAATAATAGATTAGCTTTATTAGTAGCACTTAGACCTAAGCTACGAGCTGTAGTAATGTCATAAAAGCTACCACTTCCATTTGAATCTATTGAAACACTATGAACATAAATTCTAAATTTATCTTCTAATTTATCAATATGTCTTACTCTAGCTGTACCTATTTTTGTGTTTGCTAAATCAGCCGAATCATAAATGTTAACGGTTGCATTACTATCAATTAGACCCAACATACCATACATTGAATCTGCTAAGAAGTAGTTACCAAATTTAGTAGCAAGAGTAGGATTAGGTATTCTTAGAATATCAGTAGGATCAGTTCTAGGTTTCTTGACTCTAAATTCCTGGTTCTCTGTAGTACTAATTCTATAACCTTTAACATATGCAGTGCCTGGTCTAATCACATATCTTAGATAATCATTATCACTATCTTGCAATACTTGTAAATTAAAACCTTGTTTTTCTCGAGTTACGAAGTTACCATTAATTTCTGAAGTTCTAGTGGCTAATGTATCACCCAATCTATTCAAAATATTATCGGTGTTTTGTAATATTTCTAGATTGCCATTTCTCATTTTGATGAGAGGTATAAACGTTTCACCTGCAGCAACATCAGATTCATCTATTAATGTCAAAACTATTCTGTAACGGTCAGCTCCGGGAGATGTTAAATTTGGAGTAGATCCTGCGTTATCATATAATGCCAAATCATCTGAAACTGTTACAACACTTTCAATTACCTTATAACCAATTACACCATTAAACTCATCGCTATACTTGCTTAAAACTAAAGTTTGTTTAGGCGTATAGACAAAATGACCTAAAGAAAAAACTTCATTTTCAGGTATTGTTATAAGCGATGTTCTACCAACAGCTGGATTTGCAACTGTATCGATTGTTTGAATAGTAAGAGTGCCACTATCAGTTGTTAAATTTTGACCAGCTAAAAATGTAAGTGGAGTTGTAGTATCTAAAGAGCTATTATCACCACCATCAGTATAAGTTAAAACAAGAGTTGCAGGATCAGCACCAGTAGCTGGAATTACTTTAATAATATTAGCAGTAACTGGACTTGCTAAATCATTGGTTACAAATGTATTTTCTAGACTTGCGTAATCTGTTGGTAATGGATTTGTTGAAGTATCAAGCTTTACGTAATGTGCAGCAAATGAACGTGTTGCAGATGTACCCAAATTTGATGAAATAACTGAGCCTTCGTTAAATATATATCTACCAAACCGTTCAATTTCTTTTTGAATAATAGTTTGTAGTTGTGTAAGCTCACGTGCTTGTAACGCACGACCTGTATTAAACAAGATGCGATGGTAATTGTCACTATCCCTAAAGTCGTCTTTATAGGTCGATACAAATGTGTTTTGAACTACTTGAGATACCATAGTATATCCTTAAAGTTGAATAATAATTTTAACATCTTCTGTTTGGTCAGCAGATCTTGTAACAGAAAGGTTTCTATTATCTATATAGTGCATTTCACCTGAATAAGTATCAAATCCTGGAACAATTGCAGCAGAGTCAGCTGTTCTATTTGCAGTAGCTGTCGTTGTAGTCACAATTTCACCATCAGTAAATGGTGTAAACCCAGTTTCTTCAGTTTGGTGATACCAAATTGTATTTGAGTCATCATAATAATCGATGTATGCTTGAGCAGAAGATGTACCGCCAGTAATAACTTGGTCAGCTTGAAAATCGTCTGATGCAGACAATCTCATCTGTCTTAGTGCTAATGCTGTATTACCGGTAAATGCAGCTGTTGAATCATACTGTAATGGGTTTTTCAACAATGCTAATTGTCTAAAGTCATTACCAGTAACGAATACCCCTTCTTCAGTACCGTCAGCCAAAACATTAAAGTTAACAGCTCTTGCTCTCAGATCTCTTGTTGGATCTGCACCGATACCATTAGGCGGAGCGAAGATAGGTACTACAGTCGCGCCCGTGCCGGCACCGCCACTCACTGTTACGTTAGCATAATCATAGCCAGAACCAAATGGAAAACCTCCAGCTGACTCATCAACTTCAACAGCGCCAATAGTATTTGAAGATGTAATAACAGCACGAGCATGAGCACCCTTACCATTACCAACAACAGAAATAGTAGGAGTTCCTGTGAAACCACTACCACCTGCTGTTACTCTGTAACCAATGATTTGACCAGCGGTCGCAGCTTGTTGAACTAAATACTGGTTATAGTACGCATCTCCAGGAGCTGCTGAGTCGATTATTTGAACTGGCATAAAGTTGGCTGTCAAGAATCTTGTAGCGTCAGCTGCTGAAATTGTGTACAGATACTTCCAAATATAACCATCAGCTAATTCTGTCAAAGTTGTAGCTGATGTGCTAGTTGGTTGTACAGTCGATGTAACAGCATTACCATTCGAGTCTTTACCTTGACGAATACAAACATAAACGTTGTTCTCATCTGTGATAACATAGTAGCGTGAGGATTGCGCAACTGAGTTATCATTATAAGCCGGATAAAGAGTACCTGATGACCAGTTATAACGTACTACTACAAGAGATGTGTCTAGTACAGCTTTGATTGACTGCATTTTGTATCTAAACTGACGAATCTCACGTTCTGTATTTGTGGGAGTAGGTGGAGTATCAGTACTGTCCCAAGCCTCAGATGCACCAAGTGCAATGTAGTATCGATTAGAAGAATCCTCAAACTCTGTAAGAAGAGAATTTACTAATTGATTTTTAACTCTATCTGTAATTATTGCTACCATGTTCTTATCTCATTAAACTATTGCTATGCCGTTGCCGGCTGAGTCTGTACCGATCATATGCCATTTATTCTCAACACTTTCATAAATAAATTGAGACATAGCATTTGGAGCTAATCTGACATTACCAGCTGCCATTGTAGCCCCAGCGCCCGAATCTGCTTCAAGAGTTGCTGTTGCTGTGCCTCTATTTAGAATAATCTTTAATTCACCACTAACACTACCATCTCTTATAATAAAGTTTTGTGCTGATGTTGGATTCAATACAATAAACGTATTTTTTTCCATATCTCTATCGCCAGAGGAGTCCATCTGCGCACTGGAATAGGCTATCTTACCAAGTCTAGTTACACCTGTACCTTTATTCTCTATATTAATACCTACATTTGTATCAGTACCAGTTGCTGAAATAGTCGGTCTATTACCAGCTGCAGCATTAGCTAATGTTAGTTCATTTGCTGCAGAAGCTGTAGCTGTAACCTTTAATAGTTCAGCACCATTCACATCTTGAATAGCTGTACCAATTTTCGGTGAGGTCAGTGTTTTATTTGTTAATGTCTGTGTCTGAGCATTAAATGTTAATGTATCACTATCAGCAAGTACCGGTAAGTTAATATTAATATTTTTTGATGTTAAATTTCCTGGTTTTATGTTATAAGTGTGACTAGCATTTGTATCATTAATTGATATGCCATCTAATATAGGATTATTTAATGTAGCACTATCAATTGTTTTATTTGTCAATGTTTGAGTTGCACTACTTATTACAACCGCTCCCTCTGAATCAGGTAAAGTAAATACTAGTTTTGAAGCACCCTCTGTATGAGTAAGTACAGAATTATTTGTAACACCTACATACTCTAGACCGCTGTCCACTAATCTAACAGCAGTTGTAAGTGATGTACCAGAGTCACCTCCACCTAATTGTGAATACAATTCAATAAAGTTTTCATTAATTTTAGTACCAGCCGTACGAAGTGTATCACCTGTTCCGTCATTGGCAGTTGAGCCGGTATTAACATTTTGCCTTGCCATAGGGTTTCCTCAATTTACTTAAGAGTATTTATAATAGTTTTAGTAAGTTCCAATTGAATCATACCAATCCTGATCCAAAGTTTGTTGTCTTCTTGTTGTATCCATTGTTACTGCTGTGCCATCAGAATCATTATCATCGAATGTCGGTAGTGACGGTGATAGAGCAGTAAGAATATTTGGATAGCTACTATCAAGTTCAGATAGAGTCTGATCAGAATCAAGTGGTAGTAGATCGATACGGTAAGTTGTGCTAGCACTATCAATAAGGCCGGTAAGATCTGCAGAAGGCTGGCTGGTAAGATCGAACAGAGCTTCACCAGTTGTAACAACGTCAGTAGAAACAACCTTAGCAATTTCAGGCATGAGTGTGTCGACACCCGTTGCGTTTACAGATGCTATTTGAACCTGACCGCCAAGATACATTCCAGCTGGATGTGCAAATAATTTATAGACTTCTCTCCAAGTATCAATAGGAATATCAGACTTAATTAGAATTGCTAATACTTGATATAGTTTATCGTCAGTCAAAAATCTCTGTGACTCAGCACCTATCTTAGATGCATTCGATAAGATTTGTTCACCTGCAGCATTACTACTATCTAAAGAATAATCTACAAGAGGGCCAACTTTAAAAACCTGTTCCTTAGGATATATGACTTCAGGGTCTGTGCCAAAGAAAGCTCTGAAGAACTGTTGGATACTATAACGAGTGCCCTTAGATCTATAAAGAATATTAGAAAACTTCGAAGCTTCACGTTTATTGATAAATCCACCAAAGTAAGCTTGACCTAGTAGAATCTCATCTTCAATGTATTGCAAAAGATCAGTATCAACTTGTGTTAGATCCCTTGAACGATATAGATCTCTTACTTTTTGATCTGGATTACCTGTTTCTTCCATCCACTCATAATAAGCTTCTAGGAGTGTAATGATGTTCGGATATTCATCGATAAAATGTTCAGGTAATACGTTTTTAACCTCAGATCTCTGAAGGTTTAAATCCCGTCTATTATTATCTCTGAGTGTTTTATCTAGTTGTGTCATTAAACATTCGCGGTGGTTGTGATTGCAGTAGCGCCAGAAGCATCGGCATCATAAACAAGCAGATTATTTCTTGTTGGTGCAATAGAACTCTGATTAGCTGGTACAACAGATAGTTTGATATAGTTAACCGAACCAACAATAGATGAAGGTGTAAAGTATGTCAGTGTTACTACACCTGTCGTTGCAGCATATGAACCCAAATTATCGACAATTACGTCATTTGTTCCATTTGCAATAATCTGTAGTGTGTTACTGCTCAAAGCATTTTGAATCCTACATGAAACGCCCTCATAAACAAATGATGAGCTGGTAATTCTTAAGTTTACATCATCTGGTGCAGCAATGGCTGTTGGGAATCTTAATGTAAATGTACTACCATTAGCAATAGCTGTAATAGAAGTTCTGATTGAAGCGTAAGAACTAGTTGAATATTGAGAAATTAAGGAGGCTGCAGCATTATAACTGTTTTGTGAAATTAATCTGATTGCGTTATTAAGTTCATCATTAGGGATAGTAAAGTTAGTCAATGTCTGAATTGTACTGGAAATTGAAGGGGCTGTAGGCACAAATCGTTGTTGCATCTTTACTTCAGCTCTAGATGATAAGATAGCAGGGTTAGATTCATCGATGAGTGTAAGCAAATTAGAACGTCTAAATGACTGGTCAAAACCACCCGTATTATCTGTAAAGTATTGAGATATAATGTCTAGTACATTAGATTGTACAGAATTTACTGTCAATGATGTTAGTTTAGGATTAAAGTCAAAGAAGTTTTGAACCTCAATATATGTAGTTACCGGGTCTGCAAATCTAAGGCTAAATGATATAATAGCTAGGTCATCTGACAATTGCCTAATACCTAACTTAGTGTTTGCTTGAGTTAAGGCTGTCACATCATCTTCAAATAATATAGAGACATAGACTGCACCAAATTCAGGATTCGTATTATCCTCACCACCCCAGGCTTTGATATCTTTAATCAATGTAGAATAGTTACGAAGAATAAGAGATGAATAGTCAGCAGCTGTCACCATTCTATTCTGAGTTGCATACTGAAATGGCGCATTCTTACGAATAGACTCGATAGATTCTTTTACCTCACCGCCAACACTGTTTGTAACAGTCGTAACTGTAACAGCTGCATCAGTAATACCACCACCTGTAAAATTATTTGCAGCGGTGAATAATGTAGCACCATTAGCTGGTTCACCCTTTGTAGAAAGATATAAGACCTCGATCTTCGAACCTGCTTGAGGGGCAACACCAAATGTTTCACCGTCACCAAATGAAAGTTCAAAGTAACCGTTTGGTGCTTCTTTTAGAATGTAAATAGTTGACTGAGCATTAATAGTTGTAGCATTAATAATGTTAGTGTAAACAGAAAATGTTGAACTTGTTGTACTTTCGTAGACACGTACAGTCACAGTATCAGCATCAATGTTAGCATCAGGAATTACATATGTAGGATTATCCTCATACTCCCCAACTAGGAATGTCTTTGTCTTTTGAGTGCCCTCATAGATAGGTAACTCATTTGAACCATTAGCATTTACAAATTCATAGAATCCAGTACCATCATCAGTAGCATAATATGTTTCAATTGTCTGGAACGTATAGTTTACATCATCAACTGAAGTTGTAAATGTTGTTCTAGCAGGCAATGAGATAACAGCATCACGACCAGCATCAGATGATGACAGACTAATATTAACTGTAGCCTGTGCTGCCGTGTCAGTATCAGGAATATAACCAATGCCCTCAGCCAAAGATACAACCGAACTTCTCAATTGTGCAGTACTTAGATAAGATTCGTTAAGTGCAAAGTTAGCAATCAGAGAGTTGAAGTGTGTGTTATAAGCTAACACATCAAGGATGTTAGAAAGACCAGAGGCTTCAAAGTTGTAGTCTCTGAACTCTTCTCTAGCAGCTAGGTAGGTCTTTAGATTATTTTTGATATTTGTAAAATCTAAAGCGGTTGAAGCTATTGTTGTTGCCATGTTATCTTAACCTTGATATAACTGTTGTAAACACTACAATCTCTTTAGTGTTGATTACTTGAAATTCTAACGTGACGTCTAGACTATTTTCATCAGGCCTAGTGTTGACGTCAATCTTTAATATTTTTGCTCTAGGCTCATATGTTTGTATAGATCTAATAATATTGCTTTTAATATCAGTTTTAATATCGTTATAAGCTAGTTC
>JGI11705J14877_10001382_pt1 | contig 13949 bp, 19 predicted proteins | sample Etolaghawater15m_FD_14877 | JGI IMG/M metagenome (IMG submission 14877) | reverse complement strand
CCCCCAACTTTTAACTCATTGTTTTTTAACAATTTATGCGGCCAAACAATGCTGTCCATACCTTGCCAAGCGGCCAAGTGATCCTTATTCGTTTTCTCGTCAAGATTCGCTATGCCTTCCCGAGAGACTTCAGCACCGCCTCAAATCACAATGCGTTCAACCTCGTCAAGCGTCACCTCGTCCGTCCTCCTGTCATACAACCCCGTCGTCCGAGAGGACTCATGGTTCGCCATGTACTGAGCCTTCTCCAGCGTCCCACCGTTCTGGAGGTACGTCGTGATCCCTGTCGCCCTGAACGTGTGACACCCGATCAGCGTCTCGATCCCCGCTTCCTTCGCTCTGCGCCGGATCATTCGGTGGACGTCCTGCTGAGCGAGCGGTCGATTCGTGAGCTGCTTGGTGCGCCCTTTCGCTGATCTGAAAAGATGCCCCTTCTTGTCACTGGCGATCCCGGCTTCCTCGATATATTCGTCGAGATACTCCTCCAGAAGGTGATGAGTCGGCATCTCATGCCGTTTGCCGTTCTTCTCATGCAGGCGTACCCACCACCGTTTTCCCTGCGAGTAATAGTCTTTTACACGCATTTGTACCACCGCTCCCACTCTTCCGAACGTATAAACCATCGTAGCGATCAATGCGCGATCCCTCAGGCCGACAACGTGACTCGTATCGATGGAATCCAAGAGCTGACGTGTCTCTTCAGCCGTCAAAACCGGTGTTTTGCCGCGCCGTGCCGAATACCTTGGTCCTTTCACAGAGGTTGCAGGATTGATTGGAACCACCTGCCCGGTGACGAGCCAATCGAACAGCATTCTGATCGCTGCAAGGTGTTGCTTGATTGATGGCACAGAATGAGAGTCCTGCAACCCCTCGACGTACGCCGCTACGTGAACAGGTTGGATCTGTCCGAGCTTGTCGACTTTTCTCTCAGTGCACCAATCGAGGAACGCGCACACGTTTCTATGGTATGCCAGCCGGGTGTTTAAATTGCGGATCGTCACCGTGAAGAATTCGATGAACCTCTTGAGTCCTTGCTCTCCACTCGCTGAAACGATCACTGGAATCTTTTCAGCTGTGGGAGTATCGATCCCTGTCGACGAGCGAACGACAATCTGCTGAGACATGCAGCACCTTGAGTTTTTAGTGTTCAATAAAAGAAGTTATCACACGCTAATAAGGTAAAAACAAAACCCTGGAAGAACCAGGGGATAATTCAAAACCGTAACTTTCTGTCCAAATGCCCCCGCTGGTCCTACCAGGGAAGCTATGAGAGTTCACGTACCTTTGTGGGCTGCGCGCCCGATTTGAACGGGTGATGCTGTCGAGTCAGCTCTTTCTGCCCTTGGCCTCGACGATCTTCAGCGCCTCGTCGAGCGCGACGTCGACTGTATCCGCCTTCCTCAGCCGATCCTCGAGCCAGCGCGCGTACTGCTTCTTCGTCAAGTTGAGACGCTCTTTGCCTGACTCGCCAAGATGTTTGCGAATCCGATTTCTCAGATTGGTGGCAACCGGCAGGGTGGGGTTCATCCTGAACTTCCCTCCGGGTCTCCAGCTCATGACGCGTGCTTGAGCAATCCTCCGACGATCTGAATCACCAGCATCGCCACCGCAGCGCCGAGGATCAGCCGAACGATTCTTCCAGCGGATTCATCAGAGTTCATGGCAGGCTTCTCCTCGTTAATGGCAGCAGGGGTCGTCCTAAAGGTAGGGCAACGGAGGGTCCTCGATCAAGGCCGTCCAGTCTTCGCTACTTGGTGCCCCCTCCTTCTTCCGTGTTCAAACCGTGGAGCACATTGAGATGAGTTGATTCTGCCGCTCGATGGCGATCTCGCGGGAGAGACGGTCTCAGCGCGTTCTACGTGAAAAATGGACGCTGTTGACGCGGTCGAAAGCACAAAATCAGGATACCTCATTTGCTCCGGAGATCGACCACCCTTGCCCACTGCTCGAGTTCGGAAAACTCCGTGATAACAGCGATATCGCCATCCCTTATCTCCACTATCCCCTGGTCTGCCCAGAACTGCGATACGACAACCTCCCGACCATCGGGGTAGATCAAGCACGCTTCGTCTACTTCATCCTCAAAAGGTTCGATTTCGTCTCCCCTACTCAGCCCGGTCAGTTCCAGCGCTCTGACGATCTTTGATCGGGCTTCGCCTGGTGTTCCCGAACGGACAGAAACGCTGATCTCATCATCGACCGCCCAGGTGTAAACCGTGTATTTCGCTGTCGTCTCCATCGCTCTCTTTGCTCCTTGTTGGGGTTGCCTCCGCCGACATTGAACCTACCCCCAATATCCGACTCAACATCGTTCTCGAGCCCTGCTCAGGCGAGTGTTTTTTATCGAAAAAACCCGTGTCTGCCAGGGCTCTGACACTCCGGGAAAGGGGATAGTTATAGTGCGGTTGGGTTAGGGGATTTCGAGCGAGGATAGCGGCATCAACCACACTATTAACTTTGGAGGGCCACCGTGGAAACGGCGATCAAGCAGACACGAGAAGAGAGAGCGGAGGAAATTCTTAGCTGTGGACGGCCGATCATCAAGACGAGCGAGGGGTACAGGGTTCCTTCACAGCGGGATCCGGGCAGATACTACCTGGTCTCGAAGAAGAATGGCAAGATCGAGTGCGATTGCCCAGACCACACTCTGCATTCCAATGGGCAGAATGGAGAAAGTGAGAATCCCGAAAACGGTCACGGAAAAGTTTTGCACTGCAAACACATAATTTCAGTTTTCAAGGCCGTGAAGACAGGTAGCGTCGTGATAGAGCGCTCTCCTGAAGATTCTCTCCTTTGCTTCCCCTTCCGCGAAGATCAGATTCAGCAGAAAAATGGCTTCAGCTACATCGAAGGCGCTGCCGTCATTCAACGTTTGATAGATTCAGGTATCGCGTTCTCTTTCACGATCCTGGAAACCAAGGCGATAGAGGAAGAGATTATCGTTCGCGGCCGGTTAACGTTACACCTTGAAGGCCAGGATATCGTCAAGGAGCAGTTCGGCGGAGCGACTTATACGCGTACTCGGGATGGAGGAGAGATAATCAGCAGGGGCGATACGATGAAAGCTGCTGCGACCGATTGCCTCAAAAAATGCGCGACCCTATGTGGCGTGGGTCTCCACCTGTATTCAGAGAATGGTCGATACTTGAGCTTCGCCAGCGTGTAATCCTCTTCATCCAGTCAACGCCAAAGGCCCTCTCTATCGAAGCTGGAGAGGGCCTTTATCTTGCCTCATCCCAAATCAAAATCCCTTAACGAACCCCAGCGTGTAGAGGTAGCCTGAACCAAGGTCCGGACGGTCGTATTCTTCCTGTGGAAACCGCGTTCTGACCATCGTTACCCGGCTACTGATACCAAAGCCCTTTTTCGGAAACACTCGCACCTCAAATACTCCCAGGAACAGTGGACCGGTTTGCCGGTCCTGTTGATTTGTCTCCACGGTGGCAATTCCACAGCCTGCTCCAACCGACACTCTAAATGCGGGATGCCCGATGATGATACGCGGAACGAGATTGACGCTTCGCAGCGTGGTTTGCACTTCCTGGGGCCCTGCGAGCGGATTTCCCACGAACATCGCACTGACCTCGAAAACAGATGGACCGATAACGGATTCAGCGGAAGCAATAACCGCTACATCGGTCCGTTGGAACCCCTGGCCTGCATGAATCGACAGAGCCACGGATTCGGCGAAGGATGGCTGATACAGGGCCAGAATAGCCGATATAATCACAGCTGTTTTCATCACATCAATCCCTTCTCCTTGAGCGAAAGGAACCGGCTATCCCCAATGATGAGATGATCGAGAACTTCTATCCCCAGGATCTCGCCAGCCTTCACAAGTCGCCGAGTCAGCTCGATATCGTCCTTGCTTGGCGATGGGTCGCCGGAAGGGTGGCAATGGGCCAAGATGATACTCGAAGCGCCCATCATAATCGCCGGTCGAAACGTCTCGCGTGGGTGAACGATGCTGGCTGATACTGAACCGATTGAAACCGTATTAATGCCGATCACCTGATTGCGGGCGTCGAGGACGACGATGCAGAAGATTTCGCGGTCTTGATACGCGAGCTGGCGCTGGAGCAGGGCGCGAACATCGTTGGGTTCCGAAATCCTGGGCTTGGGGAACGGCAGTTCCGGTTGCTCCCTGACCACGCGAACACCATATCCTTCCCATGAGTTCATCGGTGTTTTCTCCAATTCACTTCGCGGAACGGCTTGGCAGTCCAATACTCATCATACTCCACCATCAGCGGCACACGGCCGATGAGTTCACCTGTGGTCGCATCTTTGATCGGGATGGATACGCTTTCCCCGAGACTCCGGAGCTCTGAAAGCGATACATAACCCCACTCTGCGCAGTAGTCGTCTCCAAGGTTCGCATATCCCCAGAACAGATCGTCGCCATCGTATTCCGCTACCCACCAGTCACAACTGGCAACGAAGAAATGCATGTGAATTATGATGTCGTCGATTGCGGTCTGATTTTTCTCGTTGGCGTACAGTTCGGGAACTTGGCTCAACATTTCTCTGGACGGTTGGTTCAGCATGGCTGGTTACTCCGTACAGTAAAATGGGCCAGGGATTGAATAACCCCTGGCCTCAGTATGAGTCTGGAATCAGCTTACTTCAGCTTAGTCTCCAGTGCGTCGACGAGCGCAGAAACGATCTCCTGCTCAGTCGCGCTTTTGAACTCTTCCCTCTCGAGGAGAAAGCTGCGACACCCGACTATGACCGCTCTGGAAATTGCGCTGCGCGAGATGTCGAACCGAGAAAGGAATTCGCTGTCTTCGGCACTGAGGATCGTGATCACTCTCTCCTTCTTGCTCTCACGAACCGCCTTCTCCTCGCCGTTCTCTTCCTGTTTTCCCTCCTGCATGTTCTCGGCTGGCTGCACTTCCTGCGATTTGACTTCCTTCTGCTTCTGAACGGTTTCCTTCTTGGCTGGCGACTTCCTTGATTGTTTCTTTTTCTGTGTGGCCATGCTTCCTCCAATCGTTGCGAGAGTAAGGGGTAATGAATTGAACGTGCCCTTACTTTCGCCCTGATCGCCAAACATAATCCAGTGTCCAAACCAGTATCCAGACCGATTTAGGCAAAAAAAAAGCCCCAGGTATCGAAGAGATGACCCGGGGTTTTGTAATATCGGTAAATCTTATCTAAAATCTACCCGTATCACCGGAGCCAATCACCCGATTACACCGGCGTATTCGCGGTAATTTCGGGTGATTGTCAGTTACTGTGGGGGATACCCTGCGCGTTTTACGGGCGTAAGATTGTAGCTAAGTCAAATTGCATACCCGATGCGCTGAAGTTGGAAACTTCCAGCTTTCCCTGAGTTGTATCGTATTTTGCGTTCGTCTCTTGGACAAATCTGTCAGTGCTCCTAATGGGAGTAACTCGAGCTATGCGTTTAAATTCATCCGGTTCCAAATGGTTCTTCAACTTCTCAAAAATTTCTTGGATTGCCTGTCGAGGGTTTTTGTCATCCAACCAGGATGCGCTAATTAACAACGTAAACTTATCGTCCAGTGAAGGAATATCTGAATATGCCAACATGATCATGGACAGTGGTCCATGAGGCTGTGCCCATTCCTGTATGGCCTCTTTTATTTTTTCTACCACCGTCTTTTTATCCATGTGAAAACTCCATCGTTGGGGTCTTCCAGTGCTTCGATCATAGTCTCTGTCTTAATTTTCGGATTAGCGCCGATCCGCTGATACCTGAAATCTTCTTGGATATCGGTTACCAAAGACCAGTTTGCTCCGAGATTTGCCTTGAAGCCTTTGCATCGTCGAACTTCTTTTGTAAACCGGACAACTTCAGAAGGTGATCGCAATTATGGGTCTTGTATACCGTGCCAAGTTTCCCTGTGTCTGGATAGTCCAACTCTAACAATCGGCAAATCCTGGCTTTTAGTGCCAGTTCTACCACATATATAGCAAGGTAACATGCACCATCATAAAGCTTCCTATCGTAGAGTGCTTTTGACTCTTTGAGCCTGAGATTCGCTAGTTCCTTCAATTCAGTGCGAGTTGGCATTTAGTAGTTTCCTTAAAGATAATATAATTTTAATATTACCTTAATATTATTTACCAATACTTCCTATATTACTCATACTTTCGTTCTGGAGATTCCTCACCGCGATTCGTACGATCTCACTCTTACTAACTTTCCTTCCTTCTATCTCCGATAATTCTTCGGACACCTGATTTAACCACTGGATATCAGATTCGGCCATATTATACAGTTGATTTTTGAATTTGAGCTTGCTGCTCTTACCAGAAGTTAATATGCTGGTATTTTTTCGCCCCCTCTTTTTCTCAAGATTCTGAGCATTCTCTTCAGCTTTTTTCTGCAGCTTATCTACTTTCGCCGGCATTTTCTTTTCACCTCTTTTACTAATCCCATATACGCTTGCGCAACTCGACTTCTTGGAGAATACGAAAAAATGTCTTCGCCTACCATCTGAGCTTGGTTGATCGCCTCTTGACGTGGGATCTTAGACTTCAAAATCTTTTTCTTAAAATTCTTCAATGTGATTTCTACAGCTCTGTTGGTAGCCCTGTTCCTTCTGTCTACCATTGTCAGAAGAATCCAGTAATTCTCAAACCCTTTTTTCACCTCATCGATCACTGTAAGCAAATCACTCAATCCATCTGCGGATCGAGCACCCATTGAACAGGGGATTATTAGAAGGTCAGCAGTGTGGATTGTGTTCCATAAAAGTGTTCCCAAAGTAGGCGGATTATCTATTACGATATAATCATAAGACTCCTTTATAGGCTCTAAAGCCTCCGCCAATCTCTCTTCTTTACGTATTCTAGTATACAAGTTTTCAGCTGTCGCGGATAACCGAATATTTGAAGGCACAAGATGCAGGTTTTTAACGCTTGTTTGAACAATTATGTCCTGAATATTCACACTGCCTGATGAAAGGCAATCTGCAATGTTCAAATCATGATATTCTAATTCAACACCTAGTCCCATACCTGAATGAGCTTGGGCATCTAAATCAATAAGGAGGCAGGAATCGCCTTCGCGTGCTAAACCAGCAGCCAGTGAGATACTGGTCGCTGATTTACCATTTCCGCCCTTATGAGTTGCACATCCAATAATTTTCCCCATAATATTACTCTTATATTAAAGACATATCTCGTTTATATCAAAATTATATACTTTGGAAGGGAAAAACAAGTAAAATGATAAGTGAGTTATAGCAGAAAGGGATTTTTATTGCCAGTACTTGCGGTTTTAGGTATCTTGTTGGCACGATACCAGACCAAGTTTTTATTCAAAACGAGGAGACCCTCCAAGCTCTGATTAGCTCGAAGGGTCTCAATACTACCGAAAGGGTCAGACTTTCGGCGACACAGCTTTACAGAATTTACCTTGATACCCCTCTACTGTCAAGCGTAAATCCTCTCCCCCGCCGGCAGTTTAGACCCTCTCGCTCACGTGTCATTGCAGACACGCATCACGCGAAGGGTATTTATTATGTCCGCACCTCCAGTTTTATCAACCGCTGGGTTCTCGATCCTCCAGAACGAAATCCTTCTCAACCCGAATATCTCCATAGAGGCGAAGTCTGCCCTGACGCTCCTGAAATATTTTGATAGGGGGAACGGGCGTGGTTGCTTCGCACGCAAAGAAACGCTGTGCCACTTCCTCTCGATCTCACCGTACCGTCTACGAAAGGCGCTGGTCGAACTCGCCGAGTTGAGCCTGATAACGATTACCAAGCGAGGACAGGGGAATCCTGATCTCATTCAAGTGGTTCCCCGAGAGGAACCCGAACCGCTACAGGTTGAAGTTGAAGAGGAACTGCAGAAGGAACTTGGCCACGTAGCCGAGGAACCGCTGGAAGAATCGCATATTCCGGAAGTCAATCACGTTGAAATCCAGACAGGTGAGTTTTTATCTGCTCAACATTATAAAGAAGAAAATAAAGAGAAAAAAATTAGTAACACACTAAAGCAGCGTGACGAAGTAAAGGAGCTAATTACCTACTTTTTCAAGACCAAAGAGGGCCGTAAACCTACCAAAAATGAACTGACTAACTGGCGACCGACAGCCAAACGTCTCCTTGAAGAGTTCACGCTTGATGAACTCAAACCGGCTACGGATTATGCCATCGACCAGGGTGCCCGGTTATTTTACTTTTTGGCTCTTACCGCTCCAGCGTTCATCCTTGAGCAACGCCAGCAAAAGCAAATTGAATTAGAACGCAAGAAACACACCGAGAAGACGTTAACGCAAGATCGACAGCGACAACACCAGCTGGAGGAATTAAAGAGTTCTGCCGCCGTTTACGACGCTGAAACGAGTGACTTACTCTCTGGCTTGGAGAGTCGTCTTCGTCCACAGGTTTTTGGCACGTGGTTCAAGGATTCCTTTATCACGAAATTAACCGAAGACTCCTTGACCTTGGTTACTCCCAGCCAAGGAGCGGCGGATTGGATACGCGGAAAATATATGGCCCTACTTGAGGAGGTCTCAGGAAAAGCACATATCCGCCTCATTGCAATCAGCTAAGTGGAAGGGATACCATGACCGAGAACCAAGGAACCAGTGATGCCACACGTCCTGAGCTCTCCAAGAGAAAAGAAAAGAAAAACTACCTGCTGCAGACTCTTGAAGGACGCCGGAAGGCAGGATTGGGGGAACGATACTACTACACGGCGCTCAAGCATGGAATCCCGACGGTATTCTGCCGGTATGATGGCCAACAGATAGCCGCGATCATTCTCAAGGATGGGAGGACCCGATTCACCCTGAAGACAAGCGAAGGGCGCTTGGTCTTAGAGAAAACAGACCTCCAGTTTTCTTACAGAGCTCGAAGTCACAGTGAGGTAAACCAGGGAATCCGCATTGACGAGCGCATCCGAAAGATGAAAAACAAGCCGATAATAGAGATTGACCAGCGCTACCAGATCCCGGATGAAACGCTCCAAGAATGCCACGAAAAGGGGACCCTATTGCGGTTGACGATGCGCGGAGGGGAAATTTTGGAAGGACGCGTCGAGTGGTTTGGCGGTTACGACATCAAGCTCGATCTGGCAACGGGAAAGTCGGTAGTCGCGTTCCGCCATGCTGTGTATAGCCATGAGGTGATAACCCGCAATGACAGGTAAACCCCGGAACAAACCGACAGCGACCAAGAAAGATCTGGCCCGAGCAGTGGCTCAGGAGACTGGATGCACCGCTCGTCAGGCTCTGATGATGGCAAATGCCCTATTTGACACTATGCGTGAGCAGTTGATTGAGGGGAATCGCGTCGAGGTGCGGGGCTTTGGGGTTCTCTCCGTCAAGGCTACCAAACCCAAGCCAGCGGCGCGTAATCCAAGGACGGGGGAGATCGTCTACGTTCCGGCGAGAAGGAAGGCAATGTTCAAACCGGGGAGAGCACTCAAGGAGGCCCTACACGAACCCCTACGGGCGGATGGCGAGAATCAATGAGCGAAATGAATTGATTATAAAGTTCAGGGGTATCCAGGGCTGTCCCAGAGTGTTTTAATTTACGGTGGGCTATGATAGGGCCGCTGCAGGGCAAAAAAAACCCCATGGAGGAGCCATCATGACCCTCATCACCATAAAAAAAACCGGGAGCAGTGAAAAATTGCTCCCGGCCACGAATCTCCGCCACTATTGGTGCCTACTGGTCCGCCCCTCCTTCAGCGGCCTTCGCATCCCCATTCTCTGGGTAGGGAGAATTGAAAATTTCATCGAAGTCATGGTTATCATAATCGATAGTCGTTTCTTCTACTTGTCCAGGTAGCTCCAAGAAGTCATCCCCATACTCCTCTTCTCTTTCTTTACGACTTCGGTTAATCGCCTCAACATCCACGGGATGCTGAGGCTGAGGAGATGTATCGATGCCTTTGAAAACATCTCCCTGGCTGAAGAATCCGGTCAGGTCAATACCAGCCTGGGATGCCTTGTCATAGTTGATAAGAAGAGCTCTGCGTGACTGCTCGCCCATATGATATACCTTCCCCGTCGAGATAATATAACTATCCGGCTGACTGGCGAGTTCGCGGATCTGCTGGCGATATGCCTTAATGTCGAGCACCTCAACGGTAGCATGAGTATCGCGTACGTATTTTCGAAACTGGGCGACACTTGGCTTTAGGCGGATGGCCAGCACATTGTCTCTCAGCACGTAGTGATCTCCTACATTGAGATGCTTGATCTCAGCCATGACCGCCAGCTCCTCAAAGAGCTGCTCGACGGCATTTTTCGTCTCATCACCGGAGCCAAGGAGTTCTTCGAACATATGTTCGACCGCTGGGGCGAGTTCAATCTCAGAATCAACCTGTACTCCCTGGTCCCGGCAGAAAGAGACGAACTGCTGCCAGCCGAATACGGCAACAAGTAGATTATCCCTGATCCGTAGAGGAATCGAGCGTGTCCCCATCAGAGGGTTCAGAATAGCTTCCGCTTCGCTCCAGGCAACCGAAAAGTCACACTGGTACATCCACTCTATATATCTTGGTATAAACCCTTCGAGCGGCAATTGTGCCAATATATGCAGCGCTTCCTGGGCTTCCTTGTTATCCTTGACATCCTGAGGCGACAAGCGCAGTGGAACGATGCGCTCCATCAGGGCCGCTTCAGAAAAGGCAACCTCACCTCCAATGGCTACGGGAGCCGCTAGCTTATACCCGACGACGGACAGATCGGGACGCCCCCGTCGCTCGACAGACCCGTCATAAATCTTCCGGAGGAACCTGGAGAGGGAGTGGACACGCCCAGCGCGCATGTCAAATGGTTTATACTCATCGAAAATTGTAGGGATGCTGTTCGTCGAAGAAAGCAGGCGCAGCATGGTGAATTCTGTATCTGTCACGCTGAATAGTTCGCGCCCTTTGAGCCCCGAGATGCGACCGAGAAGGTGAAGCAGTGTCGATTTACCCGCGCCCCTGGTGCCCCATGCCTGAAGGATGGGGAAGTGGCCGAGATGGTCGAGAATCTGCGGCTTCCATGTACATGCCATGAACCACCCGATCGCGAGCACCATATTTTCAGGCGTATTGAGCTTGGGCAAGTGGGTGGCAACATTCTCGACGAGGCTCTGGTATGCGTCATCAGGAAGCTTCTTGTACCCGATTTTCTCTTCGAGTCCTGAACTTTTTCCCTCAGGCGGGAGATAGGAAATCGGTGGCTTATCGATCCACCCGTCGCCATTGATGCCCTGCTCGCCAAGGAGCCATACTTGAGGATGGTAGCCAAGGAGCGGAGAGCCCTGTTTGATTTCGGCCTGCTGGCGGGCGACGATGCCAAGGATCTCCTGGACGTCAAAATCAGTCCCGGTAAACTGAAGATCGATATAAGGCAAGGCATCAAGGAGGTCTTTGCGGCTGCTCCATGCCTTGCGCAAAAGTACCTCGCCAGGATAGACCTTATTCCGCGTAATGAAATCTACACGGACGGCTTCCTTACCATTAGCGATGACCCGCTCTTTGGGGCAGATGACAAACGAGGATATGGAGGTATCGATGGGTTCCCCTTTTCGATTCCTGGTGCGCCGCACGTAGCGCCCGTTTGCTTCAAGGATACCCTCCCAGATGATGCCCAACTGTAGCGGCGTGGTGACGCTTTCCGGGCAGGACTGGCACCCCTCATATCCGATATCGTCCCTGATATACGCGCATGTGTGCGGTCCAGCAGCAAGCACCTGTTCGAGCTTGGCGTCAGTCTCATCTGCGTCGTAGTTCGGGTACGGCTGGCTCCACTCATGGGCGTATTGGGATCCGTTTTTACACCGCGCTATCAATGTGATCATACTCCACCAATGAGGCTCTTCCAAAGTGGCTGCGTCGTCGCGACAGTGCCGAATGAATGGGCACCGTTCGACGATACGCAGCAGATCCGCTGTGCGCTCATCTTCGGGAGCTGGGGGAGAGGGCGACTTACTCTTGGGTTTCGCCGACTTCTTTTCCTTGAGATCCATTGCTGCCATGAGTTCGTCGATCTTGTCCTCGGAGACACGCTCGATACTCGCCAGGAATTCCCACTGATCTTCGAACGGCTGGTGGTCATCTTCGGGAGCAAGGAATGCAGTCTTCCCTTGAAGGACGAGATCTCCCTGCAGGGGGAGGGCGATCAAGTTGCCGAAACCCTTGCCTGAATGCCTGTCTTGGCTTGGGAAGATGCGATCAAACTTGCCTTGCTTGGGATTGATATTGGCCTCTTTAAGCAAGCCTTCGCGCACGAGCAGACGAGGCTTCCAAGCTGGAAAGGGGGCCGAGAAGAAAAGCCACAGGTGGAATCCTTCGCCTGAACGCGACCGCTCGACATACACCGGAAGGTCATGGCCCTGGCACACTTCGTACAGGCGTTGAACTTCTTCGAACGCCTGCGTTGCCTCGTCCGGATTGTCCTCATGGGCGTCAAAATCTATAGCGACGAACCAGCACTTATCATCCGAGAGCAAGGGGTAGATGCCGCGCGTTGTGTTGCCATGAAGATGCTCAAGGATGATTTTATCGTCGAGCGGCACCATTTTGGAGGCTTTGCAGTCGTTACATGCTCCGCTTTTGCCTTTCTCAATCTGGCATCCCTTATCTTTTTTGAACTTGTTATCGCAGACCGGCCCATACCCACTCTCTCCGTTCTTTTTGACGTACCGCTCTGCATGGATGTCTTTCCGCGCCTTGAAAACTTCACGAAACAGCTGAACTTTCTGTGGGATAGTCATTAGTTTTTTCCTATATTCCCTATAGATGGGTTCCAAGGCTTGCAAACCAAAAATGGAACCCGTCGTGCTTGAAGGTTTTGGGATGGGCGTTCTCAGCGCCCGTCCCACTTTTTTGCTACTGCGACTCTGTTTTTACCCCCTCCTTTCCGTCGTTTTTGCTCGTAATGAGCCTGTCTTCGGTTACTGCGTCGCTCGTATATTCCATTAAAAAACAACTGTGATATACGCAAGGCTTTTCCTCTATGGGGTAGGATTGGGGGAAGGTGAGGGGTACGAACATAGCGAAGGTGATATAAAGATTGTTGTGATTGGTGACCTCTTACAGAAGTATTGAATTTGCTGAAATTATTGTTACCTCCAGGATTAATAGACAAAAATTAATCTGATTAACCTAAATTACACCCTTTCAAATCCCCCTCTAAGCCCAACCTGAACCGACAATCTCCCCAATCCTTTTGAAAATTCCCAAAACGGTAAGAAATTCTCCTACCTTACACTGTGTGGTAATGTAGTAACTAATTGTATTTATGTAATTTACAATAAACATTACGAACCTTATCGTTTTTGGGAGGGAATAGAAGATATAAAAGAATCGAGATTGTATTGTACCAGAAAAAATTGTAAATAAAATGATTTTAGAGGGATATATTAAATATTTCGGTAAGGAAGATAAGGAATACAATCAAAATATTGTTTTCAAACGAGTTACAACATTATGTTCAAGGATAAGGGAGAGGTAAGGAAGATAAGGTTGAGGGGGGGGAGTGGGAATGGGATCAACAGATCAACAGATCAATGGAATCAGGGATCAGGGAATTAAGGGATTCGGGTAAACAGGGTAATAGGAATCAGAGGTTAAAAAAGTTGGGTGGATGGGATGGATTGGGGATCAGTGGATTTATGGATCAACGATTATAGGGTTACATTTTTCAATGGGATTCAAGTATTGGAAAACAACAATATTAAATAATCATAGAAAATATTATGTATAAAACATGATATAACAAAATCAACAACGACATATCATTATCGTTGGGAAAATGAATCTCACATCAATAGGAAATTGTTTAGGAATTAATCAATGATAGTATGAAAATAGAAAGGTGTATATGAAATGATAGATATCATAAATAATCACAACAAATCATGTTGTTTTTTTACAAAACTGATTTTATCTCTTAAAAGTGGGATATAAAAATAACAAATAATAGAGAAGTAAATAAAAGAATTTGAAATCAATGAAAATGAATG
>JGI11705J14877_10001380_pt1 | contig 13955 bp, 15 predicted proteins | sample Etolaghawater15m_FD_14877 | JGI IMG/M metagenome (IMG submission 14877) | reverse complement strand
AAAGTACTTGGATATAAAACACCGGCAGAAGTATTTTTCGATACAATTTCAAAATCTTATGTAGCAGTTTAATCAGGTGTTGCACTTACTATTTGAATTGGCGAATGGAGAAGATATTCTATGGGTATCTCATACACTTGGGCATAAGAATTCAGCTATCACTCTTCAAGTATATGCTCGCTATGTAAAGAGTAAGGGTAAAGTAAGAGGTTCTTTTTTAAAAGATAATTTAGCTACTCAAAAATTGATAGCTTAGTTGGATAATAAAAATAAGTTGACACTAATTGACACCGAATTTGACACCGAGGAAAGCTCTAAGTCATTTTAAGTCCGAAGTTATGGTGTTTAAGTGAGTGGGTGGATGGGGTAGAGGGATTCGAACCCCCGAATGCCAGTACCAAAAACTAGTGCCTTACCGCTTGGCGATACCCCAACATTTTGTGTATATAATAATTTGGTTGCGGAAGCTGGATTTGAACCAGCGACCTTCGGGTTATGAGCCCGACGAGCTACCGAACTGCTCTATTCCGCGGTGTTTAAAGAACAAACATCTGTGTGTTTGTGAGCCGAAATTATAGACAAAATGCTTTTTATTGTCAAGGGCTATTTTGATAAATTTTGAAATTTTTTTCATTTTGCTATAATGAGGAAAAATTAGAGTCTTTTGAGGGTGTTTGATGGTCGAAGAGTATGTGTTAAACTATGTTTTACTCTATATTTTATTAGAGAGCTATGAGATTTGGTGGCAGAGAGCTGAGACACTTCTTGGCATACTTGCTCGTATGTTTGAGCATTACCGTAAAAATATTTGGCTTTTTCTTCTTATGCAACCAACATTTTACTTTGCTATTGTATTTACGATGTTGTGTGACTTCAATGTTTACAGTATGATTTTTCTCTCTATAAAAGCGAGTGATGTCCTCACAAAGATGCTTTTACTAAAAAAAGTTTTTGTACAAAGAGAAGTCTCAAAAGAACTCTCAGAGGTACTTTTAGTGCCTATAAATCAGATTTTTATCTATATGGGCTTGATTATTTATCCTATATTAATAGTTTTGGCTTTATCTTAAAGGAGTGAAAGTATGGCAAGAGTGATTATATTTAGCGGAGCTGGTGTGAGTGCGCAGAGTGGAATCTCTACTTTTAGAGATAGTGATGGTCTTTGGGAGAACTACAAGATAGAAGATATCTGTAGTGCAGGGTGCTTGAGCTTCAACAGAGAAGAGACCGTGGAGTTTTATGATAAACGCCGTGAGGACATAAAAGATAAAAAACCAAACTATGCACACAAGCAGATAAAACTACTCAAAGATAAGTATCCAGATGAAGTAGCCATTATCACTCAAAATGTAGACGATATGTTTGAAAAAGCAGGTTGTAATGATGTACTGCATCTACATGGTTTTTTGAGAGAGGTAGTTTGTGAGTCTTGCGGTTTTAAAGAGGACATTGGCTATGAAAAGATGGACGATGTTTATGAGGTCTGTCCAACTTGTAACTCTCTACTTCGCCCAAACATAGTTTTCTTTGGAGAAGCAGCACCGAGATATGCGGACTTGTATGAAGAAGTGAGCGATTGCGAGATGTTTGTTGTGATAGGAACAAGTGGAAATGTTATAAATACAGACATGTTTTTGGGTGGACAAATAAAAAAATCAATCCTCAACAACCTAGAACCAAGCTCTGCAATAAATGACAGACTCTACTCAAAGGTCCTTTACAAAAAAGCTACAGAGGCTATAGATGAGATAGTTGAAGATGTGGAAGAGTTTTTAGACTAGAAACTAGATTGCTTCGTTCCTCACAATGACGGAGGCTTGTCACTGCGAGGCTTTAGCCGCGGCAGTCTTGTTTGTGCCGGCAGAATGACATTTGAGATTGCCGCACTTCGTTCGCAATGACTGATTTTTACTTGTAATGATGGAAGCTTGTCACGGCGAGGCTTTAGCCGCGGCAGTCTGAGTTGTTTGTCACTGCGAGGCTTTAGCCGTGACAGTCTAGTTCCACTCTTGGAGTTTTCCATTTATGTCAATATGTGTCAAGTAGAGTCGTAGGTCAAACTCTACTTGGTGGTAAGAGCTTTGCATATAAGTGCAGAGTTTGTAAAAGGCTTTGTTGTGCTCTTTTTCTTTGAAGTGAGCGAGTTCATGAACTACTATCATCTCTAAAAATTCTTCGGGAACACTTTTAAACATTGAAGCGATTCGTATTTCATTTTTTGCTTTGAGTTTTGAGCCTTGAACACGGGAGATAAAGTGATGTGTCCCTAGAGCATTGTGAATGACATTTATCTTGCCATCGTAGAGAGACTTGCTAAGAGGTGGAGATTTTTTTAGGTAGTTGTTTTTTATCTCTATTGTGTAGTTAAATAGTTCTTTGTCGCTGTTTATTGTGTGGGGTTTTGGATATTTTTTGAGTAAGTACTTTGAGAGTGAGCCACTCTCTATAAGCTTTAAGACTTGGCGTTTAGTCTCTTCATTGTAGTGGTTTAGGTATTTTAGTTTGTTCATAAGAGTAAAATTATACCTGCATTTAATGAAGAGTTCTATATAATCATTTAAAAATAATAAAAGAGAATTTATGACACCTATACAGAGAGTTACACAAGCAATAGATGAGATTAAAAAGGGAAATATGGTCATCATGATTGATGATGAAGATAGAGAAAATGAGGGCGATTTAGTTTATGCCGCGGCGTTTAGCTCACCCCAACATGTAAACTTTATGGCAATGCATGCTCGTGGACTTATCTGTGTTGCCATAAGTAAAAACATAGCTACAAAACTAGACCTAAACCCAATGGTAAGCTCAAACACATCTTCGTATGAGACGGCGTTTACTGTCTCTGTAGATGCAAGAGATGCACTCACTGGTATCTCAGCAAAAGAGCGTGATGACACCATAAAAATCCTTGCAAACCCTATAGCAAAGGCAGAAGAACTTGTAAAACCCGGTCATATCTTTCCTCTGATAGCCAAAGATGGAGGAACACTCATCCGTACAGGACACACTGAAGGAAGTGTTGATATCTGTCGTTTAGCGGGTCTTAGTGAAGCGGGTGTTATCTGTGAGATAATCAAAGAAGATGGAACTATGGCTCGCCGTGATGACTTAGATATCTTTGGTGAAAAGCACAATCTTAAAACAGTTTTTATTTCAGATATAGTTGAGTATAGACTTGCAAACGAGTCGCTTATAAAAGCTATAAAAGTTGAAGAGATAGAGTTCTTTGGAGTGAAGGTAAAACGCCACACTTTTGCTGATCATGATGAGATAGAACATACTGCTATAGAGTTTTACTCTGCAAAAACAGTAGCAAATGTTCGTGTTCACAACATCATTCCAGACATTGAGCTTCTTTTAAACCAAGAGAAGTACAAAAATCTTGTAAGTTCTATAGAGTATCTTAAGCAAAACAGCGGAATTTTGGTCTTTATAAACAAAACAAACCACCAAGATAACTCTGCTCCAAAAGAGTTTGGTATTGGTGCACAAATCATCAAATCTTTTGGTATCTCAAAGATGAACCTTTTAAACTCTACAAAACATATGGATCTCGTTGGGCTAGGCGGTTTTGGTCTTGAAGTAAATGAAATCATAGAAATCTAAAAGAGATGAAACTTCTCTTTTTACTTCTCGCATTTTATACACTAAACGCAGAGATGACGAGTAGAACAAAGGTGCTTATGGGTACTTTTGCAACTCTTAGTTTAGACTCAAAAGATAAACGCCATTTTAAACCTGCGTTTGACACTTTAAACGATGTAGACAATGCCCTCTCATCTTATAAAACAGACTCTCCGATCTTCGTGCTTAACCAAAAGAAAAGCACTACTTTGCTTCCGCTCACTTATGAAGCTTTAGTTCGTAGTAAACGCTACTACGAAGAGAGTGATGGCTACTTTAACATCGCTGTTGGAAGTGTTACAAAGGAGTTGTATAAGTTTGGAGAAGATGAATCTCTGCCAAGTGTAGAAGCCCTTAAAAAAAGCGATACTTCATTTAAAAGTCTGCGTTTTAATGAAAAAGAGGCTTTTATATCAAATAATATCAAAATAGACTTAGGTGGTATGGGAAAAGGTTTTGGAGTTGATAAAGCTATGGCATTTCTAAAGTCAAAGAGTGTTAACAAGGCTATAATAGCCCTGAGTGGAGATATTCGTTGTCTTGGCGTTTGTAGCATAGAGATACAAAATCCTTTTAAACAAGTGCCATTTGCAGGGTTTAAAACAAAAAAAATAGAGATGGGCATAAGTACGAGTGGAAACTACAACCGCTATGTCAAAAGTACCCAAAATAATCATCTCATAAACCCAAAAACAAAACTCTCTCAAACAAAGTTTGCTTCCATAACACTCATCTCAGAACTACCAAACAGTGATCTTGATGCTTATGCAACGGCGGCGAGTGTTATGCCAAGAGAGACGGCTTATAAGTTTTTAGAGAGTTTAAAGTTAGCGTTTGTAGTAGTTGAGACAGATAAGAGTGTTGTTGTAAGTAAAAACATAAAAGAGTATGTAAAAGAGTTACTCTTTTATGATTGAGACGAAAAGCAAGTAACTAACATAGAGCGAGATACCAAGCATAGCAAAAAATGAAGCCATCTTTACATAAGCGAAAACCCAAACACCACCGAGTATAAGAAAAGGTGAAAAAAGCTCTAAAAATGCAGCGATAAATGCCGCATAAATTATGAAAAGAACTTCGGATGAGTCTCTTTTGTTTGTAAAGACCAAGAAGTGTAAAAGCACCATCATAAAAAGTCCAAATGCGAAGATATGAGGAAGAATTATCTTTAGCAAGCCTAGCGGCGTTTTAGCTATCATAAAACTCTCTTCATCCCCTAAGTAGTAGTGCACTACTTCAAGCTGTGAAAAGCCTATCTTATGTTCAAAAATTAAAAAACTACTTCCTAAAAGAAGTAGGGAGAAAAGCAAGAAGTAGAGTACCGAATATCGGTAGAGACTATGCACGGTAGAGACTCCATAAAGAGAGGATTGTCATTAAAAATGCACCAATATGCCAAAGAAAAAAAGTAAGAACATAAAGGTTTATAAAACTTTGTGAAAAGAAGTAGGCAAACGCCAAAGATAAAAGTGCGAGTAGGGCTGAACTCATAGTGATATTAAGCAGTGCCAAAGAGAATCTTTTTTGAGCTCTTAAACGCACAAAAACAGCACTTAGAGTAAGCAGAATCATCATCAAAAAGAAAACTTCTCCATGGAGAGTTTCTAAAAATACAGCCTTGCTTATAGGGTCTAAGTACTCCTCTGTATTTCCAAAAAGAGTAAGAGCTACCTCTGCGCTAAAAAGACCTATAGTTTGTTGTTTCACAAATATATCTGCAACAATGTACAGAAGTATAAAAAGAAGCAAACCACCTAAAATAGGCTTCATCATTCTATCTTTTTTGAGGTCCTTTATGAGTGTGAAACGCAAGGCTATTTGTCCTTAAGAAGTGTGTTGTAAAGAGCAAATGCTACTCTTGAGCCATCCGTAATACCTCTTGCACTTAGAGTAGCACCAGTGATAGTTGGTATATCACGGTTTAATTCTAAATATTTTGATGTAGGAGTATTGTTAAACTGCTCGTTCCAAGTTTTTGAGGGAACATACTCTAGAGGCTCATTAAATGCTATGACTTCTATATTTTTGAGTTTTTCATTTTCTATGATGTAGAGTACAACAGCATTTTTTGAACGCACTTTTTGACTTACTAAGATGCCATAACCTAAAAGAATTTCCTCTTTTTTTGCACTAAAGACTCTGTATATTTTAGTGTCAAGTTTGAGTTTGGCACTCTTTTGAACTTCTTTAGCTTTAGCATTTGAAAGCAGAATGTTTTTTTTAGCAATTGTAGCCTCAGCTCCAAAGCTCTCTTTCATAGCATCTATAGGCGAGATAAGGATTTGAGCCTGAAGTATTGTTCCTAAAAGTAGGAGTAGAGTAGTTGTTTTTTTCATAATATTTCTTCTTTTTAGTAGATTGCGAATTATATCGAAATTCACAATCTAGAAAATGGAGTTTTTACCTTTAGAATATAAAGCCCATTGAGAGACTAAATACATCAGAACTGATACCTTTATCTTTATAGTCATTATCTGCCATCGCATAATCAGCTTTAAGAACAACTTGTTCATGTGGAAAAAAGTTTAGTCCAACAGTTGTAATGTTTACTGCATTATTCGATGTTCCATCTGCAAACTCTACTCCAGGGTTTAGACTCTCATATTGAACAAAAACAGGGAGAGAATATCCAGCTTGTGTTGAAGATAAAACATCATAACTAAGATTTAAGTAACCACCATTTGCCTCTTTTGCAGCTGCTCCATCTGCATTTGCCGCAATTGTACCTGATTTAGATCGCATAACTTGTGAGTAGATACCGTATGCTCTAAAACCAGAAACCTTATAGTCGAGGTGTAAATCGTACATCACAGTTTTTGAGTTTTCACCAATTCCAGAATCTCCATAGTATGCAGATGCTCCCACAAAAAGGCCATTTACACCTGTATAGTCAACTCTTGCAACAGCTCCAAATTCAGGATTTTTTTGCTTCCATGAGCCTCCACGCCCATTTCTAATCCACTTTTCACCATTCACTTCAGTATCTAAACCTGTAATCATTGCAGCTTTATAAGTGAAGTCATCATTGATGTTACCAAAGAGCATAACACCATTTTCATGCCATGTAGATGGAATGATATTTTTTTCAGTACTTGGACGTTGTACTGTTGTAAAGAGTGTTGGTTCGTGTCTTTCATTTACAAGTCCCATAGGAACAAGGAAGTTACCAACTCTGGCATTGAAGTTTTCATTAAAAAGAAAGTCAAGATACATGAACTCAACAACAACATAACCATCGTCACCATTTGCCGGGTTTCCATCAGCCCCACCATGTTCAAACTCAAGTTCTGTATTTAAGATGATGTTATCCGTAAACTTGTAACCAATATATGGAACAAATCTATANACATCTACCAAAGACTCACCTGCAGTCGCTCCCTCTTTTTGAGTGTTTGAGTAAAACATTTCACCATAACCACCTATACTTAGTGGAGACTTTGAGTAGTAAATCTTAGAAGCTGCAGCACCAAGACCTGTAAATGATTTTGTAGTATCTACCACTGTGTAATTAAAACCAGTTTTAAGGTCACTCGTCTCGTCTGTAAGAGTTTGTGTCATCTCTTGAAGCTCTTTCACTTGCTGTTTGAGCATCTCTATATCTGCTTTGTCGTCCGCATATAAACCAGTAGATACCAGAAGTGCTGCACTCAGTGCTAATTTAATTTTTGTTTTCATTTTTTTCCCTATTTTTTTATTTAGTTATGATTTTAGTATTTGTTATCAAAATCATTTTATGGCGAAATAATAGTAAATTAATTTTTAAAAATAAACAGTTATGATAACTAATATCATAATTTAAGAAAAATTATAGATATGAGTAAGAAGAACAAGCAACGATTGGTTATAATGAGCAAAAAAATATTGAGAGCAGATGAGAGAAATATTTACACGTCAAGAAGATGATAGTTTAGTTTATATAGAAGTTGATATGAATGCATATGCTTATGTGAAGCGTTTTGCATGGCTCTTTAGTGTTTTTGTAAAGTTTGATGCTCTTGATGAGAGTAGTGCAGGGTTTGAAGAGTTTTTGGAGACTAAAGAGTCTCTTATCATTGCACTTGAGAACAATGACACAGCAAAGTATGTAGGTATGAGAGTTGTGGATGGTTGGAGTGAGCTTTACTTTTACTCTGACGAATCAAAAGAGCTTGACACTACAGTGGCAAAAATGCTCATGCCAAGCAACTATAAGTATGAGAGTAGTGTTGTAAAAGATGCAAAATGGGACTTTCACTATAAAAATATCTTTCCAAGTGAGTTAGAGTTGTGCCACATTGAGAGTGAGAAGATTATCTTTTTACTCCAAGAGGAAGAAGATGACTTAAGTGTTGCCCGTGATGTTGAACACTATGTCTCTTTTGATACACCAACACAAAAAAATAGATTTATAAATACCTTAGACATTGAGGGTTTTGTTGTTAAAGATGAGATAGATACAGAAGATTTTGAAAATGGTGTGGCACTTGTTAAAAACCATAGTGTTACAAGTGAAGTGGTAAGAGAAGTTGTCCAAGAACTTTTTGCCTCTCTCAAAAAAGCTCAGGGCTACTATGAGGGTTGGAGTACTACTCTCGTAAACGCAGAGACTCTTTAAAGTATGGGCAAAAGATAATATGCTCAAAAAAGAGAGACTCTTTGCTATAGTCGGAAGTCTGAATTATCTTGTAGTAGTGTTTTTAAATGCTTTTACAGATTTAGGTCACAAAATAATTATCCAAAATACTATCTTTAAAGTCTATGATGGACAAACGCAGATAATGCTTACAGCTGTTGTTAATGCACTTATTCTTCTTCCTTTTATACTCGTTTTTTCTCCCTCTGGTTTTTTAGCAGATAGATTTCCTAAGAGTAAGATTATGGAGTATTCGGCTATCTTTGCTGTTGTTATTACTCTTGGTATCACTTACTCTTATTATGAAGGTTTTTTTGTTATGGCGTTTATTTTGACTTTCTTACTCGCCCTTCAGAGTGCAATCTATGGACCTGCGAAATATGGCTACATCAAAGAACTCTTTGGTGAGAGCTTTATTTCGCAAGGAAACGCGGCAGTTCAAGCCGTCACAACTGTGGCTATTTTGGGTGGTATCATCTTTTACACTGTTTTATTTGAGGGGATGTATAGAGACTCTTTAGCAAATGAAACAGAGATTCTTCAAGCTATCGCACCTATAGGTTGGCTCTTAGTGCTTGGTTCGACTATTGAGTGGTATTTAGCCTCAAAACTCCCAAACAAGATGATAGAGTCAAGCAAACGTCTCTTTAAGCTCAAACGCTATCTAGGCGGTGCTTATCTGTTTAAAAACCTTAAAACCATCAAACGCAAGCGCGAAATCTTTGATGCTATCATAGCTCTGAGCTTCTTTTGGTCTATCTCTCAAGTTGTTTTAGCTGTTTTTGGAGAGTATGCAAAAAGTAATCTCGGAATTACAAACACTATCTTTGTTCAGGGTGTCATGGCACTAGCAGGAGTAGGGATAGTTGTAGGCTCACTCTTAGCAGCGAGTTACTCAAAGTACTTTATAAACATGGGTTTAGCGGTGGTGGGTGCATTTGGGCTTACTCTTGTAGTCGCATCCGTAACATTTGTAGAGTCTATGTTTTTACTTGCATTTTTATTTATGCTTTTTGGAATATTTTCAGGTTTTTTGATGGTGCCTTTAAATGCTAAAATCCAGATGCTCTCTCCAAGAGTTCATTTAGGGACTATTTTAGCGGGAAATAACTTCATACAAAACATCTTTATGTTTTCATTTCTAGCCCTTACGACACTCTTTGCTTACTATGGTATGAATGCTCAGATGCTCTTTTATATGATGACACTTATGGGAATTTATCTTATCTATATTACTTTTAAAAGGTATCTTGTTGAGACTTTTTGGGCTGTTATGGAAATATGCTCATCACCTCGTCACCGCTACACTTATCATGGTTTGGAAAATGTAGCAAAAGAGGGTGCAGTCTTGCTTTTGAGCAATCATGTAAGTTGGGCTGATTGGGTTATCATTCAACTCCCCATCAAACGCCGTATTAATTTTATGATGGAAAAAGATATCTATCATTGGCCTATATTTCATGCTTTTTTTGTAAAAGGTCGAGCCATACCTGTTTCACAAAAAGCTGCAAAAGATGCCTTTAAGATTGCTCATGAAAGACTTCAAGAGGGCGAAATAGTTGGGATATTTCCAGAGAGCTATATAAGTAGAGATGGTCAAATTGGAAAGTTTTATAGAGGCTATGAGATAATGCCAAAAGACTATAAAGGTGTTATTGTTCCTGTCTTTATAGATGGAATATTTGGCAGTAGTTTTGCTGAGTATAAGGGTAAAAATAGAAGAAATATCTTTAAACGCCGTGACATTCATGTCTACTACTCAAAGCCAGTACCAATAGATACTCCACACCATGAAATACGAAACATAGTAAATAATATGAAGGAAAAATATGGAAGATAAAAAACTCAATAAACCTAAGCACTCTCTCTTTAGAAATGGCATTTATGCTCTTGAGGGTTTTATAGATATAACAAAAAATGAGACCTCTTTTAAGTGGCAACTTTTGATGCTTTTTGTTATGGGGACAATAGCATGGATTTTACCTATAGGTTTTGCATACTCAAGCATACTTTTTTTATCTCTTTTTATTCCTGTTTTAGCTGAAGTCGCAAACTCTGCATTAGAAAGAGTAGTGGACCTTGTTACAAGTGAGTATCACTTACTCGCGAAACAGGCAAAAGACGCGGGAGCAACACTGGTTCTTTTAAGTCTAATTGTTATGGGACTTATTTGGCTGAGTGTTTTAGCTCTTGCTTTTAACTTAGTATAGGACTTTTATCATGAAATTTCTGCTTGTTTTTTTACTTCTTCTGTCTATGCTCTATGCAAATAATAGACCAAAAATAGCACTTGTTTTAAGTGGTGGTGGAGCACGTGGTGGTGCACATGCAGGTGTACTTCAAGTCCTAGAAGAGAACCGTATACCTATAGATATGATAGTGGGTACAAGTATGGGTTCTTTTGTAGGTGGTCTCTATGCAAGTGGAAAAACGCCACAAGAGATAGAAAATATGCTNGTGCATACGCAGTGGAGAGAGTTTATACGTACTGATTTTGACCGTCAAGACATTCCAATGAGAAAAAAGCAGATTGATTATAAGTATCAAGGAAGACTTGGTCTTGGTGTAAATGTTAATAACGAGCTAGTACTACCAACTGGCGTTTTGAAACGCCAACCGCTACTTTTGAAGTTTATGGAACTCTCTTTAAGTGCTCAGGATGTTACAAACTTTGATGATTTAAATATTCCCTATCGTGCTGTTGCCACAAACATAAAAAATGGAGATCCTGTTGTTTTAAGCTCGGGTTCTCTTGCAAAAGCGATGTATGCTTCAAGCTCCATTCCTGGAGGATTGCAACCTATAGAAATTGATGGCTTAGAGTTGGTAGATGGTGGAGTAAGTAAAAACTTTCCTATAGAGATAGCTCGAGATATGGGAGCAGATATCATCATAGCAGTTGATGTGAGTGAAAACTTTGATGAAAATCTTAATGTTGATTCATACTTCGTTGTAATGGGACAACTTGTAAATATCCTCATGCGAAAAAACGCGAACGAGTCTATAACTAAACTTACAAAAGATGACATTTTGCTCACACCTAATTTGGATGGTTACTCTGGGCTTGATGCAGATAAATATGAAGAGATTATTCAAAAAGGTGTCGATGTGGCAGTTCTTGCAAAAGAGAAACTCAAAAAGTATCAGTTGAGTGAGAATGATTATGCTCACTATAAAAAAATTCATAGGGATAAGCATATCTACAGACTCCCTTTGATTGAGAAAATAGAGATTAAAAATAAAACATATATCTCTGATGACATAATACGAAAAGAGATTCACCAAAAGCTTGGTCAGCCACTAGACGAGAGACAACTCTCACATGATATCATGCATATTTACAACACTCTCCTTTTTGATAGTGTAGATTATGAACTGGAGCAAAGTAGTGAAGGAAAAGCAACATTGGTGATAAGCACTACTCCAAGTTGGGATAATCATGGAGAGGTGCGTTTTGCACTAGGTTTAGAGGATGACTTTGATGGGCACTCCGCATACTCTTTAAAAGTAGGCTACACAATGTTTGGACTCAATGCATATGGAGGTGAGTGGAGAAGTGATTTTGAAATAGGAAGGTATGAGCGAGCACGGACAGAGTGGTTTCAGCCCCTAGATAATATGCAGCGTTTTTACATTAAACCCTCTTTAGAGTATAACTCTGGGACAGAGATACTCCCAGCTAGTTTGATAGATCCGCAATTTATAGCCTTAGGGCTGGGTTCGGTTGGTAATCAGGAGATGGATTTAGCACGACAGGGGGGAACATTTGCAGCAGGTGTACATCTTGGAAGAAGTTTTGAGTTTGAAGTAGGAGTTTCTGCTTATAAAGACTATATTAACATAGATATTTTTAAGCTGGTTACTTTACAATCTTATGGTATTCCATCCACATTTAAATATAAGGCAGTGCCTCTCTATGCCGCTATAAACATAGATAACTTAGACAATGTAAACTTTCCAACAGTAGGTTTAAAAACAGAGCTAAAATGGACAAAAGAGATGTCTGAGTGGGGAAGTGATTATGGGTATGAACAGATCTATTTTGATATAGAAAAACCTTTTAATTTTTATGCAAATAACTTAGTTTTTTATGCAAAATATGGAAGCACTTATAAAGAAGATAATGTTTTTAGAATGGAGGGTAGCTATAAATTAGGAGGTCTTTTTAATCTTTCTGGATATTCACCATACTCTTTTGGTGGAAATAATGTAGCTTTAGCAGTTTTGAAGTATACTTACGAAATTAAAGATGGTGGATTTTTTGGTACACTTAATGCACCTTTATATGCAGGATTTTCTCTCGAGGGTGGTCAAGCATGGGATGAGGGTGAAAAAGTGGATTTTGATACATTTCGCAAATCTGGTACAGTTTATTTGGCAGCCGATACTTTTTTAGGCCCACTCTATTTAGCATATGGAGCATCTATTGATGGTCAACAGAGTGCTTATTTATATTTAGGAGAAAAATTTTAATGAGTAATAAAAGAACTTTAATAATCGGTGCAGGTGGCGTAAGCCGTGTTGTAGTGCATAAATGTGCAATGAATGCAGATGTATTTGGAAAAATAATCTTAGCAAGTAGAACGATTTCAAAATGTGATGAGATAAGAGCAGAACTTCCAAACGCAGACATAGAAACAGCAGCATTAGATGCTGATTCTACAGATGCTGTTATCGCTCTTATAGAGACCATTAAGGCTGACATAGTTATAAATGTTGCTTTACCATACCAAGATTTAACAATAATGGATGCTTGTATAGCAACTTCAACGCCATACTTAGATACAGCAAACTACGAGCATCCAGATGAGGCAAAGTTTGAATACAAACTTCAGTGGGAACGCCATGAGAAATTTAAAGAAGCTGGGATTATGGGGCTTCTTGGAAGTGGGTTTGATCCTGGAGCTACAAATGTCTTTTGTGCATATGCTCAAAAACACTACTTTGATGAGATTCACACCATAGACATTCTTGACTGTAACGCAGGTGACCATGGTTATGCATTTGCAACAAACTTCAACCCTGAAATAAACCTACGCGAAGTAAGTGCAAATGGTCGTTACTGGGAAAATGGTGAGTGGATAGAGACAAAGCCTTTAGAGATTATGCAAGTATGGGATTATCCTGAAGTTGGTCCAAAAGATAGTTATCTGCTCTACCATGAAGAGATGGAGTCTTTGGTACAAAACATCAAAGGGCTCAAACGCATTCGCTTTTTCATGACTTTTGGACAGAGCTACATTAAGCATATGGAAGTACTTCAAAATGTTGGAATGTTAGGTATTGAGCCAGTTATGCATAAAGGCCAAGAAATAGTTCCTATAGAGTTCTTAAAAACTTTACTTCCAGATCCAGCTTCACTTGGTCCTCGTACAAAAGGGAAAACAAACATCGGGATTGTTGCTGAGGGTATTAAAGATGGTGTGAAGAAAAAAATCTACATCTACCAAGTCAAAGATCATGAAGATTGTTTTGCTGAGACAAACTCTCAAGGTGTTTCGTATACTACGGGTGTTCCTGCTATGATAGGTGCAAAGCTTATGCTTAAAGGTATCTGGAGTGGTGTTGGTGTTTTTAACATGGAGCAGATGGACCCTGATCCATTTATGAAAGAGATGAATGAGCAAGGTCTTCCATGGCAGATTAAAGAGTTGTAGAATTTGATACACTTCTTCAGTATATGTTTTTAAAAAGATTAAAGAGATAATAATATGAA
>JGI11705J14877_10001379_pt1 | contig 13961 bp, 15 predicted proteins | sample Etolaghawater15m_FD_14877 | JGI IMG/M metagenome (IMG submission 14877) | reverse complement strand
ATCTCTCCCGTAATTACCGGATTGTGAATCGACCAATCGCGCCGGATCGTAAGCTTGGGATACTGGCCTGCACGGTAGATCTCCTCCATGAGATTACACGCCTCTTCGGCCGTTTTGTGAAGCTGCTCCTCGCTTTCAATTTGATGAGACTGAATCTCCATGTGCATACGCGTCCTCCTTTTTGGGAAGTGGTTCGGCACTACAATTCATTGAATTCTGTACCGAAACCATGAATGATTCGCGCAAAGATACGAAACATTTGCTGCGACTTCCCAATGACCGAAAACTTCCCTATGTTCCTGCCCGTTTTGCAAGGGAGATCGTTTGCGGGCAGATCGTTTGCGGGTAGATCGTTTGCGGGCAGATCGTTTATGGGCTCATCCTCCGCGGATTTACTTTTTTAGGGTTTCGGGTTGATGGGACGCCATCTTTGCCCATACCTTATAGCGTGCGTATGGAAGCTTCGGGAGGATGGTTGAGGATAACGGTTAGGGGTAATGATTCAGGGTAACCGTTCGGAGTAACGGTTCGGAGTAACAGTTCGGAGTAACAGTTCGGAGTAACAGTTCGGAGTAACAGTTCGGAACCATGATTCAAGAGAACGATTCCGAAAGAGAACGATTCCGTAATCATTTCACGTTTACGGGATGTCTTGGATGCTATCCCACATGGCATTCTGGATGTTGCCCGGGAGGAATCCACAGCCGGGTATGTTTCCCATCAACCCGAATAAAACAATAAAATTAACCCCATTTGCTATGATTACCGTTGGAGATAAAATTGACACAAATTTTACGTTGAAGATTGTAAAGGACGGAGAGGAGTCTGAGGTACTTTTTGCGGATCTGCTCGACCGGCCGGCGATTGTTTCCGTATATATGCGCAACAATACGAGCGGGTGCGATAAGCAGAATACGAGTCTGGCGGAGCATGCCGATTGGTTTGATGAGAAGGGGTATCAGCTCATCGCCATCAGCAAGGACACATGTGGCTCCCATAAAAAATATGCCGAGAAGATGAATATCCGTTATATTCTCGCCTCTGATCCTGATTACCTTTTCTCGAAAGCAGTCGATTCGATCGTTGAAAAGAAGATGTATGGAAAAACGTATGAAGCCCCTTCGCGGTCGGCCTACGTGATTGGTACGGATGGTACGGTGCTTGGCCTGATCGAAAAAGTGAATACCAAGGAGCACGCAGAAGAGCTAAAAACCCTTGTTGAATCGATGTAGTGTATGAAATCATTAGTTATTGTTGAGTCCCCAACCAAAACGAAGACGATTAAGAAGTATCTTTCGAAGGAGTATGTTGTGGATTCGTCCATGGGGCATATCCGGGATCTTCCATCGTCGGCGAAGGAGATTCCTGCAAAATACAAGGGAGAGCCGTGGTCGAATCTGGGAATCAACGTAGATGATGATTTCGAGCCGCTGTATGTGGTACCGGCCGATAAGAAGAAGATTGTGACGCGCCTGAAGAACCTGCTGAAGGAGGCGGACGAGTTGATTCTTGCGACGGACGAGGACCGGGAGGGGGAGGCGATCAGCTGGCATCTGGTGGAGCTGCTGAACCCGAAGGTGCCGGTGAAGCGGATGGTGTTTCGCGAGATTACAAAGGAGGCGATTCAAAATGCGCTGGATCATTTTCGGGAGATCGATATGAATCTGGTGCATGCGCAGGAGACGCGTAGGATTTTAGACCGGCTGGCGGGGTACACGATTTCGCCACTCTGTGGAAGAAGATTGCGCCAGGGTTGTCGGCAGGGCGGGTGCAGTCGGTGGCTGTGGAGTTTTTGGTGGCACGGGAGCGGGAGCGGATGCGGTTCCGGAGTGGGTCGTATTTCGATTTGAAGGCGACGATGAAGAAGGGTTCGGCGGCGTATAAGGGGGATTTGTCGCATCTGAACGGGAAGCGGATTGCCAGCGGTAAGGATTTTGATGAGGCAACGGGTAAGCTGAAAAAGCCCGGCTCGGTGGAGTTGCTGGATCAGGAGCGGGCGGATGCGCTGCGTGCACAGCTCGAAACGGCTTCCTGGGCGGTATCTGCGGTGGAGGTTTCCCAGAAGAAACGTTCGCCTGCGCCGCCATTTATCACGTCTACCCTGCAGCAAGAGGCGAACCGGAAGTTTGGTTTTTCGGCCAGGGATACGATGAGTATCGCGCAAAAACTGTATGAGAAAGGGTTGATTACCTACATGCGAACCGATTCGACGAATTTGTCGAACCAGGCGATTCAGGCGGCGCGGTCGGCAGTGGAGTCTCAGTATGGTAGCGAGTATCTGTTCGAGCGGGTGAGGAACTACTCTTCAAAGGCGAAGGGTGCTCAGGAGGCGCATGAGGCGATTCGGCCGGCGGGGTCTGCGTTTTTGCATCCGGAGTCGGCGGGAGTGGCCGGGCGGGAGAAGAAGTTGTATGATCTGATCTGGAAGCGCACGATTGCCACGCAGATGGCCGATGCGCAGCTGGAATTTACCAACGTGACGACCACAGCCACAGACAAGGATCTGTCGGCAGATTTTAAATCGAGCGGGAAGAAGATTCTGTTTCCCGGATTTTTCCGGGCGTATGTGGAGGGGAGTGATGATCCGGAGGCGGCGCTGGAGAATCAGGAGATCGATCTGCCGGCGCTGGCCGAGGGCGATGCAGTGTCGTTGCAGGAGCTGGAAACGATTGGCCACGAAACCAAGCCGCCGGCGCGGTATACGGAAGCGACGCTGGTGAAGGAGCTGGAGAATCGCGGGGTGGGGCGGCCCAGTACCTATGCATCGATCATCAGTACGATCCAAGACCGGGCGTATGCTACGAAAGATGGCAAGACACTGGTACCAACATTTATTGCGTTTGCGGTAACCGAGCTGCTGGAAGCTCATTTTCCCGATCTGGTGGATAGTGATTTTACCTCGGAACTGGAGAACAAGCTGGATCAGATTGCGGAGGGGACGTTCGATTCGACGGAGTATCTGCGGGATTACTATCTTGGGGAGGAGGGGTTGCGTGCAAGGGTGAATACGCAGGAGGATTTGATCGACCCGCAGGAGGCCAAGAAGCTGGATCTTCCGCTGGAGGGACTGAACGGGATGGAGGTATTTGTGGGGCGGTTCGGTCCGTATGTAAAGGAGCAAACCAACGGGGAAGCGGTTTCGACATCGTTGCCGAATGATCTTGCTCCGGCAGACCTGTCTGCAGAGACCCTGAAAAAACTGATTCGGATGGAGAAGGAGGGGCCTGTGTCTCTGGGGGATGATCCGGAAACTGGTTTGCCGGTGTTTGTGCTAACCGGGCGATACGGGCCGTATGTGCAACTCGGAGAGGTATCAGATGACAACAAAAAACCGAAGCGCACCTCGCTGCCAAAAGGAATGACGCCGGAGCGGGTGGATTTTGATACTGCCTTGCAGTTGCTGGCCCTGCCTCGAACGCTGGGCGATCATCCCGAAACCGGAAAGGTGGTAAAAGCGGGTATAGGGCGGTTTGGCCCGTATGTAGTGCATGACGGGAAGTTTAAGTCGCTTAAAGCGTCGGACGACCTGCTTACGATCGGGCTGGATCGAGCCGTGGAACTGCTGGCGGAGGCTTCTGGCGGGAGAAGGGGTTCCTCTGCGATACAGGAACTTGGAAATCACCCCGGTACGGAGACATCCATCCGAGTGATGAGTGGAAAGTATGGGCCTTACATCAAGTATGGGAAAAAGAATATCTCCTTACCAAAAGGGGCGGACCCGCAGACCTATACCCTGGACGAAGCTGTTGCACTGATTGAAGAGAAGGGGAAAACGTAGAACCTTGTGGCAAGAGTACGCGAATGGATCGAAAATCGGACTTCATCTTTAAATATCCTCCCAATTTGCAACAATTGGATCTTGCAACGATGGTGAGTATGTACAGAGATCGTGGAAATCCGGTGACAGCACCACCCGGAACCTACTTGGCTTGCGCGGTTTCGCGAAAACTGGTGAAGGAGGCGAAGGCATGGTTCGGTTTGCATTACAGTCAGGCGTCGTGGGATGCACTGATCACGAAATCTTCGGAGGGGTATCCGCTTACCGAGGCGGAATTGAATGCGCTGGGGCTGACATTGATCTCGGCGGACCATCCGCCGCATCGTGAGGTGGTGGAAACGTCTTTGGAGGTGCCTCAAAAACTGGGGTACATGATCATCAACGACCTTCAGACGTTTGGCTTTTTGATCGAAGATGAGCAGGGGACGCTGGCGGTTACGCCGAGGGGGGAGCGCGCACTTCAGGGGATTTGCCGGCGGATCTATCAAAAAAAGTTCAGCCCGGTGATGCTGGCAACCTATCGAGAAGAACTGCACGGCAACGGTGGGAATAGCGTGCAGGAGCAGCCACGCCTGTTCTAATAAAACGTGACCGGAACAAACTGGTAAGCACAGATTGGTAGGATCAAATTGGTAGGCACAAGTTCGCAGTCAGAAATTCGCAGCCACAAATTCGTATGGAGAACACAATAGAATCTGCTCTTAAACAGGCCATTCAAAACGCGCTCACAGTGATCGGGGTTCCGGAGGAGTCCATTCCCGAAATCCACCTTGAAACTCCGCGGGATCCTTCGCATGGGGATGCCTCTACAAGTGTGGCGATGCAGCTTGCAAGGGTGCTGAAGAAGAATCCGAGGGCCATTGCGCAGGAGATTGTAGATTCGCTCGAAACGGATCCGGCACGGGTTGATGCGGTGGAGATTGCAGGCCCGGGCTTCATCAATTTCCGGTACAGCAACCGTTACCTGTTCGATGAGTTGCAGTCGATTCTGCAGGACAAGACTACATACGGCCGAACCCACAGCCGGCAGGGGCAGCGGATTCTGATCGAATTTGTGAGTGCCAATCCTACCGGGCCGCTCACGGTAGGGCATGGGCGAAATGCCGTTTTGGGAGACACGATTGCACGGCTACTGGAATGGACCGGGGCAAACGTCGACCGCGAATACTATTTTAACAATGCGGGCCGGCAGATGCGGTTGTTGGGCGAAAGTCTACGGGCACGCTACCTGCAGGAGCTGGGCGAAACGGTCGATTTACCGGATGACGGATATGAGGGGGCCTACATTACCGACATCGCCAAAAACTGGCTTACTGAGGATGGTGGACAGCACCGGGATGCGAATTCCATCACCCCGTTTAAAGAAAGAGCAGAGACGGCTATTTTTGAGGAGATTCGTGCTACGTTGCGGCGCATGAAGATCGAGATGGACAGTTTTTTTAATGAGCATACGTTGTACGAATCCGGGGCGATCGACCGGGTGGTGGAAACATTTCGGGAGAAGGGTCTGGCGTATGATCATGATGGGGCGGTTTGGTTTAAGACCACCGAGTTTGGCAAAGGAGAAAGACACGGTGTTGATCAAGAGCAGCGGAGAACCTACATACCGGCTGCCAGATATTGCGTACCATGCCGATAAGCTGGATCGCGGGTATGACCTTTGTATCGATATTTTTGGGGCGGATCATATCGACACGTATCCGGATGTGCTGAGCGGCCTGAAGGTGCTGGGGTATGATCCGGAGAGGGTTGATGTGCTTGTGTATCAGTTTGTGACGCTGGTGAAGGATGGCAAGCCGTACAAAATGAGTACGCGAAAGGCCAATTTTGTGACGCTTGATGAGTTGATGGATGAGGTGGGCGAGGATGTGACGCGGTTTTTCTTTTTGATGCGCTCGCCGAATACGCATTTGGAGTTTGATGTGGCGAAGGCAAAGGAGGCGGGGGATAAGAATCCTGTGTTTTATCTGCAGTATGCGCATGCACGGATCCACTCGATTTTGCGGAAGGTGGCGGAGTTGGGTGGACTTTCCGGCAAGCCGGCTCTGGAGCGGCTGACGCATCCGTCCGAAATCGCGCTGATTAAGACGTTGCTTGCGTTTCCGGGGGCTGTTGAGTTGGCGGCTGCGCATCAGGAACCGCACCGGCTGATCAACTATCTAAATGAGTGTGCGTCTGGGTTTACATCGTTTTATCACGATTGCCGGATTCTTTTGGAAGACGTGGAGTTGATGCAAGCGCGGGGAAATCTTGCCGCGGCGTGTGCGGCGGTGCTGGCGAATGGACTGGGGATTTTGGGGATTTCGGCGCCGGAGCGGATGTAGCGAGGTTTGTGGGCCTTACGCTCTCACAGGCTCTAGCAGTGCCATGCACACAACCCCCATACTCATCCGTTTTTTTACCCGAAATCCGGCTTCTTTGAATCGTTTTGTGCTATCCTCTTTGGATGGAAAATGAATTCCTCCGAGTCGGGCGGCCAACTGCGCTGCGATTCCGACTGGTTTCTCTGCCTTCAGCAGGAACATGATGAAAAAGAGACCGTCGTCGCGGATGACGCGCCGGCACTCCCGGAGTACCCGCATCGGGTCCAGTAGCTCGTTAAGCGTCCCGCCCATCGCAAGGCCATCGAAAGTACCGTCCGGAAATGGCATTTGGCGCGCGTCTGCCCTCACCAGGAACAGGTCGGCCATCTCTTCTGCTGCCCGTTTTCGCGCCTGCCGGAGCATTGGGCGGGAATAATCGAGTGCTACCACATCACACTCTTTGCATATCGATTTAATATTGCGCGCGTACAATGCCGTGGAGCAGCCCACATCCAGGTACCGTTTTCCGGGCGAGGGTTGAAGCCAGCGTTGCAGAATACGAAACTCTTCGTCCAGCGAGAACGGTTCGCGACCCAGAATCGACAGGGACCGTTTCCGCCAGAGATCTTCGTAGACCATCGCCGTAAGCGGAATCAGATTGCTGAGTTGTGCGGGGGAGCGAAGGCGGGTTGATGTTCGGGTGCCTTTGATGCTTGCTTTGGTGCCACCTTTGGTACTTGCTTTGGTACCACCTTTGATGCCACCTTTGATGCCACCCATGAGATCGATGATTCCATCTTTGATCCGAAAAGTGAACCCATCAGGAGTAGTGCCCGTACCGGTAAACGGATTTTGCAAATGGGCGGCTTGCGGGGGCAGAAATAGATCAGGCCGGTCCTTGTCTTTCAGAATTTTCATCATGGATAATACAAATTGGAAAACACTGCGAAGGGGCGAAACTCCTCATTGCGACACCTCAGCGAACAATCAACGACACCTGTGCACCTTTCATAACACTCAGCATCTGGCTTGCATCTCCTTTGTTCACTGCAATTTCCAGCATTCCGGCACTTCCGATGTAGGCAACGGGATCGCCTTCCGGAACGGAACCAAAGGTTTTGGAAACGGACTGTAAAATGGTGTTTCCTACATAGATTTTGTACTCCCCGGATGGCGACATTCGCTCCATCATCTCCCCGGGTATATTGGTGATGAGATTGCCATACGAATCGATGTGAACCACCCACCCCTGAATCCCATCTTTATCTGAAATCGGAGTCGCCCAGTGATAGGTAACCAATCGGTTAAACGGTGTGCCGAGCTTCTCCAGTGGAACCCCATTGGCCAGATGCGCAGCAGCAGGAGCAAAGATGTCCCTACCGTGAAACGTTTGCGAGGGATTGTCACCCCAAAAAGCGGTCTCTGTAAGTTCGACCGCTGTAGATTCATACTGGTCACTGATCAACGAAAACAGGCCATTATCGGGACCAACAAAAAAATGTCCGTTCATTTCGATTGCCACCGGTTTGCGCTCCGTCCCAACCCCGGGGTCGATCACGGCCAAATGCACCGTCCCAGGAGGAAACATCATCGCAGCATTGCGAAGAACCCAGGCTCCGGCCATCACATCCTGTGGCGGAATCTTGTGGGAGATATCAATAAACGACACATCCGGGACCATTTTCATCATCACCGCTTTCATCACGGCAACATAATGATCCTGAAGCCCGAAGTCGGTCGTAAGAGTGATTACTCCCGGCATGGATTAACTGTAGTTGTTCAGCATCACGGGCATCACCAGCATCAGCATCCGCTCACCTTCTGCTTCCTCTGCTGGTTTGATAATCCCGGCACGGTTGGGTGTGGAAAACTCAAACTTCGCCTCCTTACCACCCAGGTTGCTAAGCATATCTGCCAGGTATCGCGAATTGAATCCGATCTCCATGTCCTCTCCATTGTATTCACAGGAGATCGTTTCCTTTGCCTCGCTGCTCATATCCAGATCTTCTGCCCGGATGGTTAGCTTATCTGCAGCGATTTGAAGCCGGATCTGACGAGTAGTTACACTGGAGAACACTGACACACGTTTCACAGTAGAAAGCACCTGGTCGCGGTCTGCCAGTAAAATTTTGTCATTATCACGCGGAATCACCGAATCGTAGTTCGGGTACTGCTCATTAATCAGCCGCGTAATCATCGTCACGTGGTCGGAGCTGATCTGAATATGCTTGTCGGACACGGAAATACTGCATGCGCCGTCTCCCAGCGACTTGCTCATAAGTTGTAGCGCCTTGTCCGGCACGATAAAACTTAGCTCCTTCTCGGAGGTGAGATTCTCATTTTCAAACTTAACCAGCCGATGGCCGTCGGTAGCCACAAACGTACTTCCGCCCGGGCCGATCTTAAAGAAAACACCCATCATCGCCGGACGAAGATCATCACTGGAAACGGCAAACATCGTGTGCTGAATGGCAGATTTCAGGAGTTCCGCTTCGGTTTCGAGGGTATCGCCTTTCAGCATGTCCGGAATACCGGGGTAATCCTGTGGTTCCTCTCCCATCAACTTATACTTTCCTTTGTCCGTGGTAAACGTAACCTGATGGCTATCATCCACTTCAAAAAAGATCGGGATATTAGGAAGCTGTTTCAGAATGTCGAGCAACCGCTTTGCGGGAATGGCCACCGATCCCTCCTCCTCGATCATCGCAGGAACCACGCCCACCATCGAGATCTCGAGGTCTGTCGCAGTCAGTTTAAGCTCGCCGCCTTCTGCTTCAAACAAAATGGTTTCAAGAATGGGTAATGTCGCTTTTGCGGGCACAGCTCCAATCACAGTTGAAAGTCCCCGGTTCAGTTCGTTGCTGTTCACTTGAAATTTCATCATGGTTCGATCCTGTTTTTATTGATGATTGATCAGAATGTCTTCGAAGAGTCCGTGTTGCAAAGTACAATCAGTTTCGTAAAGTACAATCAATGTCCCAAAGTACAATTCGAATCCCCGGTTCAGACGAAATGCATAAGAAGAAACACATCCGACGAAACGCAAAAAAACCAACGAAATATACTAATAAATCTCACTGCTTCCTGCAAGAGTTTCGAGGGCGAAGATTCCCATCCATCAACCCGAAATAAATGGACAACCTGTGCGCTCTTCCTGCGTTATACCAAAGCATACCAAAGTATACTAGAGCATACCAGAGCATACCGGCGCGAACCGTCTCGTATAAATGCTCGCACACCGACTGCACCAACACGAACCAACGCCAGGTGCACCAACACGAATCGACTGCACGAACCCGCATTGTACAATCGGCACAAGTTCCTGTATCTTTCCTTGGAAAATCAACTCCATTTGAAACACAAAATTCCACTTTCCCTCGCCGCCACTCTGGCCGCCACCCTTTGGATTCTCGCAGGCCCCCACCTGACGAACCGGGCTCAAACCGTCTTCGCGCAATCCTTCGAAACCGCCAAATATGGCAACGATTTCCTCTCCGTCGGGTCGGGAGCACGCGCACTCGGCATGGGCGGTGCACACGCAGCCATCGCCTCCGACGCCACAGCCGCCTATTGGAACCCCGCCGGCCTGGCACAACTCTCCTCCACCGACCTCGCCTACATGCACTCCGAGCGGTTTTCCGGGATTGTTCAATACGATTACGCGGCCATCGCCTACCCGATCCGCGGCACCGGAAGCGTTGTCGCACTCAGCCTGTTCCGCCAATCCGTCGACGATATCGCAAACACCCTCAACGCCTGGGACCGCGAACGCAACCTCCCGCGCCTCCGCGCCTCCGACTATATCGAATTCTTCAGCGTATCCGACCTCGCGATTCTGCTATCGTATGCGTCCACATTGGGCAACGGCGTGCGCTGGGGAGTAAACACGAAAATTGTGAACCATCGGCTGGGGCCATTCGCGCAGGGTTGGGGGTACAGTCTCGACGCCGGCCTGCAAGCCGATCTTGGCGATGCCCGTCTTGCCGTTCATCTCATGGATCTCACCACGATGCTCAAATTCTGGAGTGTGGATGAGGCTGCGTTTGGCGACTTTGAGGCGATCTACGACGAAGCGATCCCTTCCGGCCAGAACGAGCGCGTACTACCGGTGCTGAAACTCGGTGCCGGGTATCTTTTTCGGTTTGATGAGCTGCTTCTCACGACCGCCGCCGACCTCGACCTTCGATTCGAAAATCGTCAGGCGTATCATCTGAGCCTCGGGGCTGTAAGTTTCGAACCGCATTTGGGCGCGGAGCTGGCCTACCGCGGGCGTCTCATGGTCCGTGCCGGCGCCACCAACATTACCACCAATCCGGACGGGTCGCTGTTTGTTTCGCCCACGCTGGGTGCGGGAATGCAAATTCAGCGTCTCGCCATCGACTACGGATTCGCCAATTTTGCCGGCGCGTCGGCAGTGCTGGGCCAAACTCACCGCATTTCGTTGCGCATTCAACTGTGATTCGTGTGCAATCGTGTGCAGTCGTGTGTATTCGTCCTTCGCTTTTTGTTTGGTTTCGGGTTGATGGGAAACCATGTTGGGCCATTCAAACCTGCCGAAGTGAAATACACTGAAGCAGAATACTGGAGCAGGACACTAAAGCAGGACATTGCAGCAGGACACTGAAGCAAGACACTGAAGCAAGACATTGTAGCATGACATTGCAGCAAGATATAGAAGCATGACATTAAACCGAGACACTGAACCCAAACACTGAACAGAGCGCTTCCCTTTCCGATGCATCGTCTAACCCCTTCTTCGCTGTCAGGACCAACCGTTTCCGTGAGGCCTTCCCAGTTAGTGGATCCCTCCCTATCGGCTGGGTCTTCCCTGTCAGTGGAGCCTTCCCAGTCAGTGAGGCCTTCCCTGTCGGCTGGGTCTTCCCAGTCAGCGGATCCTTCCGCGTCAGCGAGGACCTCCCGATCAGCCGCGACTTCCCGGCCTACCACGCCTTCTGTCATCCTGGCCGGTCCAACGGCCTCCGGGAAGTCAGCTCTTGCGATGGCGCTGGCAAAACGATTGCAGGCAGAAATTATCTCGGTCGATTCGCGGCAGTGTTACCGACGGCTCGATATCGGCACAGCCAAACCATCACCAGAAGACCTGGCCACGGTTCCTCATCACAATATTTCGGTGTTGGATCCCGACCAACCCGACAGTGCCATGGCGTTTTACCGTCGTGCGCAAAAAGCGGCAGACGAGATCCGCTCCCGGGACCGTATGGTTCTGTACGCCGGCGGAAGCACACTCCATCTTCAATCACTCATCACTCCGCTCAATAACCTGCCGGAATCCTCTCCTGAGAACCTCGCTCTACTGCAGCAGGAACTAGAACGGGATGGAGTGGACGCCCTGTTCGCCAAATTGCAGGTCGCCGATCCCAAGTATGCTGCGCACATCGACCCTAAAAACCCCCGTCGGCTGATGCGTGCCCTGGACGTGTGGATGCAGACCGGTCGGCCGTTTTCTTCATTTCATGATCAGCACATGCAGGCAGATCCACCAGACGGATTGCTGATATTTGCCCTTCATCACCCCAGAAAAACCTTGCATGCCCGAATCGAGGAGCGCTGCGAACAGATGCTCGATCAAGGCCTGATCCATGAAACCGAATCGCTTTTGGCCGATGGATATTCGCCGGATCTCCAGGCTTTTCAGACCGTGGGCTATCGGCAGGTGATTGCGTACCTCGCCGGCGATCTGTCCCGTGATCAGATGGTTCAAGATTTCAAGACCGCAACCAGGCGGTATGCAAAGCGCCAGATCACATGGCTGCGTCGCTGGCCTTTTGTGAAGTGGCTTGATGCGGATGCGTTCGGGTCCGAAGCACTTGAAGAGCAGGTGATGCAGGAAATTCACCTCCACCAGAAATTCACCTCCACCAAACGTTCAACCCCATGTAGCAGCTAACTGCCATAAATCGTACCTTTTTCTGTATTGCATCCCATCGCCCGGGATCGTTTCCCATCAACCCGAACCTTTAAGAAACCCAAGCCAAACCGCCATGTATCACGCCGAAATTCACATCACCCTGCGAAAATCGATCCTCGACCCCCAGGGGAAGGCCGCAAGCCACGCGCTCACAAATCTCGGGCTCACCGGAATCGAATCGGTGCGGATCGGGAAATTGATCGAACTGTCGATCGACGCCACAAATGAGCAGGAGGCGGAAACAATCGCGCGGGAGGCCTGTGAAAAACTGCTAGCCAACGAAGTGATGGAGGATTTCACGATTAAACTGACAAACGCATGAGTCAGGAGCGCATAAAAAACGGGCCCATGAAAAAGAAAGTCGGAATTTTGGTGTTTCCGGGATCGAATTGCGATCACGACGCCTATTACGCGATGAAAACTGTGTTGCAGGCCGATGCGGAATTTGTGTGGCACAAGGAGCGGGAGCTGAAGGAGTACGACCTGATCGTGGTTCCGGGTGGGTTTTCGTACGGGGATTACTTGCGCTCAGGGGCGATTGCGCGGTTTTCACCGGTGATGGAGGCTGTGGCGGCGTATGCGAAACAGGGGCGACCGGTGATCGGAATTTGTAACGGGTTTCAGATTTTGCTGGAGGCGGGGTTGCTTCCCGGCGCAATGTTGCACAATGAGCATCTGCGGTTTATCTGCAAAGATGTACATATTCGCGTGGAAACGTCCCGGTCGCAGTTTACCGCAGGCCTCGAGCCGGGGGACGTGCTTAAAATTCCGGTGTCGCATGGAGAGGGCAACTATTTTACGGATGCCGATGGCCTGGCTTCGCTGGAGGATCAGGATCAAATTTTATTTCGGTATTGTGATGCAAATGGCGCGCTCACCCCGGAGTCCAATGTGAATGGTTCGGTGGCTTCGATCGCCGGAATCTGTAATACGGAGCGCAATGTGCTCGGGATGATGCCGCATCCGGAGCGGGCGATGGAGCAGCGATTGGGGAGCGATCACGGACTTCGTTTTTTTGAACAGATGATGGAGCAGCTGCAGCCTGCATAGGGGAGTCGGTTAGGTGCCGGAAGCAAAGGACACCAAACCTCAGCCCACCAAACCGAACACGAATTTTCATGACAACAACGCAACTTCAGGAACTTACCTCCAAAGACCTCGTGAAAAGTTACCGGGGCCGCACCGTTGTGGATCATGTGTCGATTCGTGTACGCCAGGGGGAGATTGTAGGGTTGCTTGGCCCAAACGGCGCCGGAAAAACCACTACGTTTTACATGTTCACCGGCATCGTAAAACCCAAAAGCGGCGACATCTACCTCAATAGCCAACGCATCACCCACATGCCGATGTACAAACGAGCCCGGCTCGGCGTCGGATATTTATCGCAGGAAGCGAGTGTATTCCGCGATCTTACTGTACGGGAAAATCTGGAGGCTGTTCTGCAGTATCATCGTATGCCCCGCTCCGAAATTCGTGAAAAAGCCGACCGCCTCATCGAGGAATTTGGTCTTCAAAAAGTGGCCGGCAACAAAGGCTTTCAACTTTCCGGTGGTGAGCGACGCCGAACCGAGATCGCCCGCGCACTCATCACCGACCCGTCATTCATCCTGCTCGACGAGCCGTTTGCCGGTGTAGATCCGATTGCGGTGGAGGATATCCAGCATATTGTCGCCGATCTCGGGCGGCGCAACATCGGTATCTTCATTACCGACCACAATGTGCACGAAACCCTGGCCATCACCGATCGTGCCTACCTTATGTTCGAAGGCAAGATCCTCCGGGAAGGCGATGCAGAAACCTTGGCGGCGGATGAACAGGTGCGAAAACTCTACCTGGGCGAGCGATTCCGCCTCGATCGATACGCGGGAAGCACAAAACAGAGTAGCCCAGAGTAAACCCTGTAGCCCAGAACATCCCAGAGCAATCCAGAACATCCCAAAGTAATTCAAAT
>JGI11705J14877_10001378_pt1 | contig 13961 bp, 12 predicted proteins | sample Etolaghawater15m_FD_14877 | JGI IMG/M metagenome (IMG submission 14877) | reverse complement strand
GTCTGGCGCGGGGCGTGGAGCAGGAAATAGCGCTTTTGCTGAATAAGTGTCTCGATATCCTGCCACTGCACGCGAGTTAATGGATCAATCGTATAGTGATCTTCCAGTATCTGCGGCCCGGCGGTATTGAAAAATTTTTCCATTATCTGTCATGAATACTCTGTTGATGAATTTAATTACTGCTCCAAAAGCGAAACGGCAGCGACCAACGCCCCTGATCGCTCTCAATAGTGAGCAACAACTCCCACCCCATCCGATCGCTAACACAGACCGGCAGCATCAGCGGCGCCTGCCACGATCCATCGGGCTGCGCGGTGAGGTTCGCCCACTGCTGCCCCATATCCATGGTGACGCCGCTCACCACCCCATTCGCCTGCTGGAGCGTGACCCCCTCGCCGCGCACCACTAACTGCAGCGGTTGGAGGGGATGGATCGGTTGCGGTTGAAGCGTTACCGTCACTGCGCCAGCGGTTGGTAGTGTCAGGGTGCAGGGCGACTGATCGAGCAGACAACTAGGATCGAGCGGTAGCTGCGGCGCCAGCGGCGGCTGGATCAAGCGCTGCCCATACCAACCCGCCACCAGCAGGAGTGGTAGTAGCGGTAGCCACCACCACCGTAGTAAACGATCCGAAGTGCTTCTCTCCAACAACATCTCACCCCCTCAACAGTGGCCGACCTGAATCAGTTCATCTTCACCATCTAAGCGATTTCCCCCTTGCGGGGAGCCGATAGCAGCGGCACAATCACCCACTCTGTACGATGATAGCGAAATCGATCCCCAACATGTCGGAAAATAGCCCGCTCTCCCCCCCCTGTAGCGACGATGAGTTAGCGGTACGCCACGCGATTGCGATGTCGATCGGTACCAGCCTCGATATGGCAACGATGCTCGATGCGGCGCTGCCACTATTTGTGGAGGCGCTGCGGGGGCGACGCATTGTGGTACTAGAGCAGCAGCAGCAGCAGCTCAACACTATCTACCACTACCCCCCGAGCGATAGCGTGCCGACAACGCTACCGCTGAGCAGTGAGAATGGCCCACAACTCCCTGCCAATTGTGACTGCCACTACTGGCCGCTGCCGCAGTTTGGGATCTTGCTACTACAGTGTGATGGCACCCCACCGCCGGCGACATTAGCCGCTGCTATGCAGCCGCTGGCGAATAAATTGGCGGTGGCGCTGCAGGGGTGTCGGCAGTTTCGGGAACTACAGGCGGCACACGATGCGGCCGAGGCGGCAACGCGTGCAAAGAGTGCGTTTCTGGCCAATATGAGCCATGAGATCCGTACCCCATTGACCGCGATTGTTGGCTTTGCTGAGAGTCTACTCGATAGCCAGCAGCCACCGGCACAGCAGCGCCAGACGATTCAGACGATTATTCGTAACGGCCACCATCTACAGGGGCTGCTGTGCGATATTCTTGATCTATCGAAGATTGAGGCGGATCGGTTAGAGGTTGAGCGGATTGAGATCTCACTGCCGACGCTGCTCACCGATATTGTCGCCATCGCCACCGGCTTAACGCAGGGGTTGGAGTTCACCATTCACCACCTACCGCCGCTGCCCGCAACCCTCCAGAGCGATCCAACCCGCATTAAACAGATCTTAATCAACCTGATCGGCAATGCCGCTAAGTTCACCCCCTCCCCCGGCGCGGTGCGACTGCTAGTGAGCTTCGATCAGGAGCAGCAGCTGTTGATGTTCTCGATTCAAGATAGTGGCATCGGTATGGCACCAGCACAGATTGATCGCCTCTTTGAGCCCTTTATCCAAGCCGATAGTTCGACTACCCGTCAGTATGGTGGCACCGGTCTAGGTCTCGCCATCTCGCGGGCGTTAGCGCGGCGACTCGGGGGCGATATTCAGGTGATCAGCGAACAGCATGCCGGCAGCCTGTTTGTGGTGACACTAGCGACCGGCGAGATCAATGCAGATCAGCTGCTCACCGATATGGCGCAGCTTCAGCCGATCCACTCACCACCCGAGCGGCCGTCGATCCCGCAGCTACAGGGGCAGATTCTGGTTGCTGAAGATAATCCTGATAATCGGGCGCTATTAGCGCTGCTGATTGAGCGCACCGGCGCTCAGGTACACTTTGTTGAGAATGGTGAGGCGGCGGTTGATAGTGCCCAGCGCCAGCTCTTCGATCTGGTGCTGATGGATATGCAGATGCCAGTAATGGGCGGGCTTGATGCCACCGAACTGCTGCGTCTGACCGGTTTTGCCGAACCGATTGTTGCGTTGACCGCTAACGCTACTGCCGCCGATCGTGAGGCGGCATTAGCCGCCGGTTGTGATGACTTTCTCACCAAACCGATCGATCAGAACGCCTTTTTTGCCTGCCTTAGCCACTACCTGCCGGCGGCTACCTCCTGCGGGACGCAGTGTGCTACCGCTGCTGCGCCTCCCCTGCCCACCGTCGCTAGCGCGATTAGCGACGATCCGCGATTTATTCAGATGCAGCAGCAGTTTTACGCCGAACTGCCGCAGCGTATCGCCGATCTACAGCAGGCGTGGCAGCAGCAGGCGTGGCCGACCCTACAGCGCCACGCCCATCAACTCAAAGGGGTTGGTAGTAGCTTTGGATTGCCACAACTCACCGAACTCGCCGCGCGCATTGAACGCGCTACTCAGAACCACCAATATCAGGAGGCGGGAGCGTTGATCCCGGAACTACACGCACTATGCCAACCACTGAAATCTTAATGTTGCGGGTCGATGGCGAGGCGCTGCAGTTGATGCAACCCCCGCCATGGGATATCTACAGCGCTAGCGGTGCGCTGCTCTGGTCACAGGAGCAGCCCCTCTCAACACCAGAGCATGTGGCTATTTTACAGGTGGAGGGGTGGCGTCATATCCAGCGCGATGATCCAGAGGCCGCCAACGCGCTGAGTCGCGCTGAGGCGCTGCGCCAAGATCGCTCTGCTGAGACCACCCTCGCCTCGCGTGGCCGCCCGCCGCTGCGCGAGGTGGTGGCACTGATAGCCGATGATATGAGTATCTTCCGTAAGATGCTGCAGCAGATCCTACGTGATCAGGGGGTCAGCGAGGTGCATGCCGCCGATACTAGCCTCAGCGCCCTCGGTCTCTTCTTCCAGCATCAGCCACACATGGTCTTTCTCGATATCGATATGCCTGATCTAAGCGGGCTGGTGGCACTTAAACAGATTAAGCGTTGGGCGCCCGACACCTTTGTCTGTATCGTCACTAGCAACGGTACGCTCGTTAATGTCAAAGAGTCGAAGCAGGCGGGGGTCGATGGGTTTCTAGTGAAGCCGATCAGCACCATCAACCTGACGCGGGTGATGGCGCGTTTCCATAGCAGTTAGGGGGCGCTGTTCCCATCGGCATGGTGGGGGGGCTGTTTTGGCCACTCGATACGGAGCCGCGCGCCGCGCGGCTGATTATCCTCAATCGATACGGAGCCGCCGTAGTGGAGCACCAGCCGTTTGACCAGCGCAAGGCCGATACCGGTTCGCTCCTCATCGCGCTCACTGGCTCCTTGTAGCGTCGCAAACATCTGAAATAGGCGCTCCCGATAGAGCGCCGGGATCCCGGGACCATCATCGCTCACCTCAACTCGCCACGAACTACCGCTATCCTCAGCGGTGATGGTGATCTGCCCATGCGCATGATCGTGGTGATGGACTGCGTTGAGGATCAGATTCTGGAAGATCTGCCGCAGATGGAGTGGGCGTGCCCAGAGGGTCGGTAGTGCCGGGGTCAGCTCAACGTGAAAGCCATCAGGTAGCGCTAGCTCTGGGATCAGCTCGGTCAGCAGCGGCTCTAGTGCCACCGCCTCAACCGCCCGATCCTCATCCTCGTTGAGGGTGCGTGAGTAGGTGAGCAGACCATCAATCAGACGATCCATCCGAATCACCCGCCCCCGTAGCAGTCGCAAACGGGTGCGATTCTCCTCATCTAACAGCGGCCCCGCATCCTCATCGACCCACTGTGCTAGATTGGCTACCGCCCGCAACGGTGCTTTTAGATCGTGTGATGCGACGTAGGCAAACACCTTCAGCTCTCCATTAGCGCGCTCTAGCTGGTGACTCTTTCGCTGTAGCACCCGCTCGAAGCGGCGCCGCTGCTCCACCTCTGTGGCGAGCGCATCGCGCGAGACCGTGGTGTGGCGAAGCCGCTGGGTCATGCTATCGAAGGCATCACTTAACTGCGCTAACTCATCATCGCTGGCCAACCCTACCCGGTAGTCGAGATCGCCATCCCCGACCGCCACTGCGCCGCGCTGTAGCTGCTGTAGGGCGCGGGTAAATTGACGACTACTGCGATGGAGCGCGATAAAAGCGCTCAACGCGATCAGCAGGAGTAGCAGTAGCATCACCCCTCCCAATCGCCAGAGGCGATGGCTCAACGCCAACCCCAACTGCTGTTGGAGTTGATGGGTATCGCGCCCTAAATCGCCGATAGTGCGGCTAATTTCCGATAGCAGAATCGGTTCGCTCCCCTGCTCACTCGCCGGTATCTGGGTGACAACCAACGATGCGAATAGCGCATCTAGATCGCGCAGCGTCTGCTGGATCGGATCGATCAGCGCACGCTGTAGCGGTAGCATCGCCGCGAGCGTTTCGAGGCGCGCCTGTAGTGGGGGGTAGCGCTGCCGCCACTGCTGCCACTGCTGCGGTTGTGGCTGATGGATATAACGGTGGATGAGTAGACCGAGATCAAACACATGGTTGCCAATCGCGGCCACCTCCGACTGCTGCTGTAGTGTCCGTTCACTATCCTGTAGCGCCAGCGTAATGCCGCCGGCCAGCAGCAGCGCGATCAGAAGCGGCAGCAGCGCATTGATCTGGAGTCGAGTCACCATTCGCATCGCGCTACCCCCTCGCTGCGCCGTTTATCTAACTGAATATACCGTGATATTTAGTTGATAGTCGCTTCACCACGTTCGGCGCTATCTTCAGTTGCTACCACTTCACTATAGCCGCAGTCGGCCTGTGGACACACCTTCTCAACCCCGCGGCGGCGACTCTGTTTGAGGGTCAAAATAGGCCAATCACACTGTGGGCAGCGCTCAGCTAGTGGCGGATTCCACACCGCATAGTCGCACTTCGGATAGGTGGAGCAAGAGAAGAAGATCTTGCCGCGCCGCGACTTGCGCTGGAGTAGTGTGCCTTGACCACACTTTGGACAATCGACCCCGGTCTCTTGGGGCTGCTCCAACGACTCAAGATGGTTGCACTTTGGGTAGTTGCCACAACCGATAAAGCGACCATAGCGCCCCTGCCGGATCAGTAGCTCGCCGCCACACTTTGGACAGCTTCGATCGGCGACCTTCTCCGGCTCTGGCGGCTGGCTATCACCATTCAGATCGCGGGTGTAGTCACACTCAGGATAGCCGGTGCAGCCGATGAAGCGGCCGCGCCGTCCGAGCCGGATAGAGAGCGGTTTACCACACTTCGGACACGCCTCATCTAGCGCCTCTTGGGTCACATCTTTGCGCTGTACGCTCTGCTCCTTCTCGGCGATCAGTTGGTGAAACGGCTGCCAGAATCGCTCAAGTAGCGGCACCCACTCCTCCTCACCACGCGACACCGCATCGAGCTCATCCTCTAGATTGGCAGTGAAGCGGTAATCGACATAGCGGGTGAAGTGTTCGGTCAGAAAGCGGTTGACGATCTCACCCACATCGGTCGGCAGAAAGCGCTTCCGATCCATCTCCACATACTCACGCTGCTGTAGCGTCGAGATGATCGCTGCATAGGTGGAGGGGCGACCGATGCCATACTCCTCCAACGACTTCACGAGGGTCGCCTCGCTATAGCGCGGTGGCGGTTCGGTAAAGTGCTGCTCTGGCCGCAGCTTAAGCAGCGTCAACCACATCCCTGGCTGTAGCGGCGGTAGCAAGCGATCCTCATCACTATCCCCCTCCGCAACATCATCACGCCCCTCCTGATAGAGTTGAATGAAGCCCGGCGTTGCGATGGTCGAACCGGTCGCTCGAAAACGGTGCGGGTGCGGTAGCGGCTCACCTTTAGCTTCACCCTCGCCGCCACACCCTAGATCAACCGCAACGGTGTTGATGGTGGCGTGGATCATCTGACAGGCGACGGTGCGCTTCCAGATCAGCTCATAGAGCGCCGCCTGCTCCTTATTGAGCGCGCCGCGCAGCGATTCGGGGAGGCGTGCGACCGAAGTTGGACGGATCGCCTCATGCGCCTCCTGTGCATTCTTCGCTTTAGTCTTAAACAGGCGCGGCGATTTGGGGATCTGATCGCTACCGTAGCGCTCACTAATCAGCGCCCGAATATCGGCGATCGCCTCTTGGGCGAGGGTCACTGAGTCGGTACGCATATAGCTGATCAGACCAACTGTCTCCCCCCCGAGATCGATCCCCTCATAGAGCTGCTGGGCGACACGCATGGTTCGCTGGGCGGTAAACCCGAGCTTACGCGCCGCCTCCTGCTGGAGCGTCGATGTGGTGAAGGGCGCGGCTGGATTGCGCCGCCGCTGCTTCTTCTCTACCTGCATCACCTGTAGCTCTCCCGCCGCTGCCCGCTGGAGCGTCTGCTCTACCGTGGCCGCCCGCTCACCATCGGTGATGGTGAACTGCTCCACCTTATCACCGGCAAACTGGGTCAGTCGGCCAATAAAGGGGGCCCCCTCTGCCGCTTGCAGATCAGCTTCAACACTCCAGTACTCGCGGCTGACAAAGGCGGTGATCTCCTGCTCCCGCTCAACAATCATGCGCAGCGCTGGACTCTGCACCCGACCGGCGGAGAGGCCGCGTCGAATCTTCTTCCAGAGTAGCGGTGAGAGATTGAATCCGACCAGATAGTCGAGCGCCCGCCGCGCCTGCTGCGCATTGACTAGCGGCAGTGAGAGTTCACGCGGGGCGGTCAGCGCCTCTTGGATCGCGCGCTTGGTGATCTCATGGAACACCACCCGTCCCACCTGCTTACCGCTCAGTAGCTTGCGCTCCCGTAGCAGCTCATAGAGGTGCCATGCGATCGCCTCCCCTTCGCGATCCGGGTCGGTCGCTAGATAGAGGGTATCGGCTTGACGTAGCGCTTTGGCGATCGCATCGACATGCTTGCTGTTGCGGTCGATGATCTGATACTTCATGCGGAAGTGGTGGTCGGGATCGACCGCCCCCTCCTTCGGTAACAGATCGCGCACATGACCATAGGATGCTAACACTTGGTAGTCGTTACCAAGATAGCGATTGATTGTCTTCGCTTTCGCGGGCGACTCTACAATGACGAGCTGTTTTGCCATGTTAGTGCAGTTGTAACTCCATCTGGTCGATCACCACATCTTCCATCCAGCTCGCTGCCGCCTCTTGGCCGGGCTGGTTGAAGAGCACCATCAGAACCACCCACTTGAGCTGATCGAGATCGGCATCATCGCTATCGAGTGCCATCATCCGATCAATGACCAATTCGCGGGTGACGTTGTTGAGGATCCCCATCTGCTCCAGAAAGAGCAGGAAACCGCGACTCTCAATATCGAGACGCTCGCACTCATCGGCCGCATAGATGCGGATCGAACGGAGTGGTACCGCGGCCTGTAGCCCTTCGGCATCGGGTAGCTCATGGAGACCATCGAGCCACTCAAAAGCGCGACTAATCCCATACGGTGGAAAACCAGCCGCCTGTAGCTCATCACTCAGCGACTCCCGGTCATACTCCTGCACACCATCCTCTACCACAAAGTGGTCGAATAGATAGAGCAGGATCTCATAAACATCTTGTTTCATATTTAGTCTAGGCTCTGTTGCCAGTCCGGGCGTAGCCGGCGGGTGTTTTGGTGAGGTAGCCGTCAAGCTCCAGCGACAACAGCATGGAGGAAACCGCCGGTAGCGTCAATCCGCTAAGTTGTGCGATCGCCTCAATTGAGATGGGTGCATCGTCGAGACACTGTAGTAGCCGCTGCTGCTCAGCAGCGAGTGGAGGGAGGGCGATCCCATCGGTTACCTCGCTGCTAGCGACTGGCGCAAGCAGGTAGGGCTGCAGCAGCGGTGCTAACTCACGCAGGATATCATCGCCACTCTCTACCAGCGTCGCGCCATCGCGGATCAGCCGGTGGCTGCCGCGACTGAGCGGGTTGTTGATTGAACCGGGCACCGCAAACACCTCCCGCCCCTGCTCTAGAGCGCTGCGCGCGGTGATTAGCGAACCGCTCTGTAGCGCCGCCTCGACTACCAGTACCCCGAGGGCGAGGCCGCTGATGATGCGGTTTCGCATGGGAAAGTGGCCCGGTCGTGATGGCGTACCCGGCGGGAACTCACTCACCAGTACGCCACCCTGATCAACGATCGCATGCGCTAGATCGCGATGGCGTGCCGGATAGATGCGATCGGGACCGGTACCAAACACCGCCACGGTACACCCCGCGGTCGCTCGCAGCGCCCCGCGGTGGGCAGCCGCATCGATACCGAGTGCCAGACCACTGCTGATAGTGAGACCGTGTGCCGCCATCTCATAACTGAAGCGTTCGGCTATCTCACGCCCAGCCGGGGTGGGGTTGCGGCTGCCGACTACCGCCAGTTGTGGCTCTTGCAGGGCGGCGGGTCGTCCCTGTAGAAAGAGCGCCACCGGGGGATCGGGGAGCTGCCGCAGGAGCGCTGGGTAGATGGGATCATCGAGGGTGATCAGGTGGGTACCCGGCTCCGCCAACCACTGCTCACTCTGCGCGAGTGCGGCCGCATCGGGGGTGCGTAGTGCCTCACGCGAGGCGGCCGGTAGCTCACTATCACGGGCACCATAGCGCACCGCTGCGGCGGCGGTGGTGTGGCGCGCTAAGAGTGCGCCGATGCGCCGTGCGCCGAGCCCGGGGGCGTGTAGTAGGATCAGCCAATCTTGCCAATCCGCTGGTCGATGTTGTGGTGCTGCTGCGCTGCTGTTCAATACCCCTCCTCCAGTCGCTTCATGTGAGTGATCGGCTGGGATATTGAGAAGCAATTTTCACAACAGAGCAAGTGATAACGGCGCGCATTTCACTGCTGCTGCCGCTATGCGGTCGAACAGATGGGCGAACGGTTACGCATCGCGAGGTGGAGCGATCGAGAGCAGATGTGCGCAGAAGGGGGGGGAAATTTGGTGCGTCGAGTTCAAACTGCGACTGTTGGGATGCGGCCGATAGCCACACCCCAACAGCAGCGCTGACACCGCTGTAGCGATTAGTCGTTGAGACTCTGATAGTAGTTGATCAGGATCTGTGCCACTTCAGGGCGTGAGAACTCCGGCGGCGGTGCGATGCCGTTACCGAGCATCTCACGCACTTTGGTACCGGAGAGGAGGATGAAATCCTCTTTGGTGTGGTCGGGCGCTTCACACATCATCACCACCTTATCGAGTTTCTTCGACCATGCGGTGTGATCGGCTTTGAAGATCTCGATGCTCAGCGCACCGGCAGGCACCTCCTCCTCAAAGATGGTCTGTGCATCGAACGCGCCATAGTAGTCGCCCACACCGGCGTGATCGCGGCCGATGATGAAGTGGGTGGCGCCCATATTCTGCCGGAACACGGCGTGCAGTACCGCTTCACGCGGGCCAGCATAGAGCATATCGAAGCCGTAGCCGGTGACCATCGCCGAGTTGGGCGGGAAGTAGAGCTCAACCATCTTACGGATCGCGGCATCGCGCACGGGTGCGGGGATATCCCCCTTCTTCAGCTTACCGAGTAGCATGTGGATCACCAGACCATCGGCACCGAGCCGATCCATCGCCATGTGGCAGAGCTCTTCATGGGCAAGGTGCATCGGGTTACGGGTCTGGAACGCCACCACTTTATTCCAACCGCGCTCTTTGATCTCGTTACGGATCTCCACTGCGGTGCGGAAGGTGTCGGGGAACTCCTCTGAGAAGTAGGAGAAGTTGAGCACCTGAATTGAACCTGAGATGGCGATGTTGCCCTGACTATTGAAGGCGACCACACCCGGGTGCTCGTTATCACTGGCACGGTAGACCTTATCTGTCATCAGCGCCATCTGCTCGGCGCTCACCGTCTCAATCGCATCGATATCCATCACGGCGAGAACCGGATTCCCCTCAACATTCGGGTCGCGCAGCGCGATCCGCTTCGCGCCACCGAGGCCATCAACCTGCGCTTGGGTGGTGAGGTTAAGTACCGGGGTGGGCCAGAAGAGGCCGCTGGTGGTGTGCATCTTCTCTGCCACCGAGACGGCGTCGGCCACACTCATGTAGCCGGTGAGCGGATTGAAATAGCCGGCACCGAGCATCACCGCGTTGGCAGCAGCGGCGGAGCTGAGCAGCATCGACGGCAGACCTTCAGCTTCGTGGCGTAGGGCGTCGTGCTGGGTGGAATCGTAGACAAACAGCGGATTCAGCTCGTCGGAGCCGTGGGGTTTAATCATGGTGTGCTCTCTCCTGCTCGGTTGACCTGTTATTGTCGATGACGGTCGCTTCTATATTCCGGCCGTCGGCGGCAGATAAGGATATACGGCTCGGGGTCGCTTTGGATAATAGGTTCCTGTGATGGGGCTATAAATCGAGGGGTGTGGCGGGCGGCCAGAGTGCGAAATTGTCGGATCAATCGGCATCGTGGTGTCACTCGGTGGGATTGAGCGGGGTTAACCCGTGGTGCAGCGCATCGGCGAGCTGCTGTAGGAGCTGTGGATAGAGATCGGGGCCGGGGGTGAGCGCTGCGCCGAGGGGATCGAGGGTGGCGTGGCGCACGCCAGTATCCTCGATCAGTAGTGTCGCTAGGCGGGAGGGGAACTGCGGTTCACTGAAAACGGCACGCACCCCGCTAGTTCGAATATGATCGCGAATCGCCCGTAGGCGGCGGGCACCGGGGCGCTGCTCTGGGTTGACGGTAACCGCACCGGCGGGCTGGAGCGCGAAGGCGTGCTCAAAGTATTGGTAGGCGTCGTGAAACACGATGTAGCGCTGATCGCGAAGCGGTTGAAGCTGGGCGTTGATCTGCTGTTGCTGGGTGCGTAGCCGCTGTTGCAGCGCATCCCGCCGCTGCCGATAGCCGTCGGCGGCGCTTGGATCGAGCGCAATCAGCAGCGCCGTGACGGCATCGGCGATCACGATAGCGTTGGCCGGATCGAGCCAGAGATGGGGATCGATCGGGCCGTGATCGGCGTGATCGGCATGGTCAGCGTGATCGGCATGGTCAGCATGGTCAGCATGGTCAGCATGGTCAGCATGGTCAGCATGGTCAGCATGGTCAGCGTCGAACCAGATGCCTGCGCTACGGGTGGGCAGGAGGGTGATTGTCGGCAGTTCGGTCACGGTCAACACCGCTGTCGTCGGCGATGCAGTGACAATCGGTTGTAGAAAGGGCTCCAGTTGTGGGCCGATCCAGATCACCCCATCAGCGGCGGCTAGGGCACGCCGATCGGAAGGGCGGAGCGTGTAGTGGTGCGGCGAGGTGCCGCCCCGCAGGAGTAGATAGGGTTCTGTGCGATCACCACTAATCGCGCTCACTAAGCTGTGAAGGGGGGCGATGGTCACCACCAGTTGCGGGGCAGCGAGCAGTGGCAGGGGCGTTAGGATCAACAGTAGCCAGAACAGATCGCTAAGGTGGCGGCGGTGTGGGCGCATGGTTCTCAGGTTGCTCCTTAAAGTGTCGGTGATGGTAATTACCTATGACTCAATGTAACATTATAACAAAATAAACTAGGGTGCCACACCACGATGCCACAACCATCACCCGCCTCACTGCCATTCCGGCACCACGATCACCACCGCTGTATCGATCGCGCCCTCACCGAGGCGATAGCGCTCTGTAAGCAGCGCGGGGTGCGGCTCACCCGGCAGCGCCGGCGGGTGCTAGAGCTCGTGTGGGCGACCCATCAGCCGATTGGTGCCTATGAGCTACTTGCGCAGATGGCCGCCGATGGTGATGGCCGACCGGCGCCCCCTACTATCTATCGCGCGTTAGCCTTTCTGCAGCAGCAGCAGCTGATCCATCGGATTGAGGGGATGAATGCCTATCTCGGCTGCACCCAACCGGCCGCGCCCCACACCGCACAATTTTTGATCTGCGATGGGTGTCGCCAAGCAGCGGAGCTGTGTGACGCAGAGATCAATGCAGCGCTCCACCAGAGCGGTGACCAACTCAACTTTGCCCCCCAGCAGATTGTCGTTGAGATCCATGGTCTCTGCGACCGCTGTCGCCGAACAGATGATGCCGAAGCAGCGGAGTCAACCCGATGAGCACCGCGCCGCTGGTCGCACGCCAGCCACTCCTATCGGCAGAGGCGATCGGCGTCGATTTTGATGGTCGCACCGTACTGGATGGCGTCTCGCTGCAGCTTTATCGCGGCGATATTGTTACCCTGATCGGCCCTAACGGTGCCGGTAAATCGACCCTTGTGCGGGTGCTGCTCGGGCTGTTACCGGCACAGCGCGGACGGGTCTGGCAAGCGCCCGGATGTCGCATCGGCTATGTCCCGCAGCGGCTCCAGATCGATCCGATCCTGCCGTTGACTGTGGCCCGCTTTCTTACCCTCGGTATCGCCGCCCCGCAGCGGCGACTACAAGCACTGCTCGATGAGGTGGGGGCGGGTCAACTGCTGATGGCGACGGTCTCGACCCTCTCCGGTGGTGAGCTACAGCGGGTGCTGCTAGCGCGGGCACTGCTGCGCGAGCCCGATCTACTGTTTCTTGATGAGCCGGTGCAGGGGGTCGATGTCACCGGCCAGAGTGAACTCTATGCCCTCATTGGCGATCTGCGTCAGCGTTACCACTGTGCGATCTTGATGGTATCGCACGATCTCCATCTGGTGATGGCCGCCACTGACGAGGTGATCTGCCTTAACCATACAGTCTGCTGCTCTGGCCACCCAGAGCGGGTACTGATTGATCCCGCCTATCGACGACTCTTCCCGCTCGCACCAGCGGGTTTAGCCCTCTACACCCACCACCACGATGGTCTCTGCGATAGCTGCCATCTACGCGAACCGATCGGAGACAATTAACATGGATGATTTTCTATTACGGGCGCTACTCGGTGGTGTCGGTGTTGCACTGGTTGCCGGTCCGCTCGGATCGTTTGTGGTCTGGCGGCGGATGGCCTACTTTGGTGACACCCTCGCCCACGCTGCGCTATTAGGGGTTGCCCTCGGTTTTCTGCTCAACATCAACATCAACCTTGGGGTGGTGGTGGTGTGTGTGGTGCTGGCCCTAGCACTGGTGGCGCTACAGCAGCAGCGCCGTTTTGCCACCGATACTCTGCTCGGGATCCTCTCCCACAGCACGCTAGCGATCGGGTTGGTCGCGCTGGCGTTTCTGGAGGGGGTGCGGGTCGATCTGATGAGCTATCTGTTTGGCGATATCCTCGCGATGATGCCGGCCGATCTCTACTGGATCTACGGCGGTGGCGCGCTCGCGCTCACCCTGCTCATGGCGATCTGGCGGCCGTTACTCTCACTCACCGTGCATGAGGAGTTGGCGCGGGTCGAAGGGGTACCGGTGGTGGCGATCCGACTCATCTACATGGTGCTTATCGCACTGGTGATCGCAGTCGCCATGAAGGTGATCGGGGTGCTGCTTATCACCTCGCTACTCATCATCCCCGCTGCTACCGCCCGCTACTTTGCTCACACGCCAGAGCAGATGGCACTGCTAGCGGCCCTGATCGGCGCGGTGGCGGTGGCCGCTGGTCTCTGGGGTTCGCTGCAGTGGGATCTTCCAGCCGGGCCAGCGGTGGTCGTTGCCGCCGCCATCCTCTTCTTTGCCGGCCCCTACTGGGGCGCACGGCGCTGCTGATCGGGTTGACAACCGTTATCGATGATGGTTACGCCACGCCTAATCTACGGGTAGTACTTGAGAAACCGGCTAGGGCTTCCGATAATGGCCAGCGCATTGGATGCAATCGGAGCTAGATAGGGCTTGAACAGTTTGCTTTAAATCTACGCAAATCTATGTTATCATCTCCAAAATGGAGAGATTAGTGAGCATAGGTGAGGCCGCGCAGGCGCTGGGTGTGTCGATCACGACGTTGCGGCGTTGGGAAGCGGCTGG
>JGI11705J14877_10001377_pt1 | contig 13968 bp, 11 predicted proteins | sample Etolaghawater15m_FD_14877 | JGI IMG/M metagenome (IMG submission 14877) | reverse complement strand
TTATCGAATTTTCCGATGCGTTTTCCACCGGATCGAGCATCATGCCGCAAAAGAAAAATCCAGATGTGGCCGAACTGGTGCGCGGCAAAAGCGGCCGGGTGATCGGCTCACTGGTCAACCTGCTGGTGCTGATGAAATCGCTGCCCCTGGCCTATAACCGCGATATGCAAGACGATAAATTGCCGCTGTTCGAAGCGGTTGACGTACTGATGGCATGCATTGAAATTTACACCCGCATGCTGCCTACCATCACGGTACGCAAAACCGCCATGGAGCAGGCTACGACCACGGGTTTTTTGAATGCCACCGACATGGCCGACTACCTGGTCACCCGCGGCATGGCGTTTCGCGATGCGCATGCCTGCGCCGGCGCGGCCGTTGGGTTTGCGCTGAGCCGGCAAAAAGAGCTGCACGAACTGGATATCGCCGAACTGCGCTCATTTTCAACACTGATCGGCCAAGATATTTTCGAATTTCTGACCACCCGGCAAATGATTGACCGCCGCCGCTCTGCCGGCGGCACGGCAACCACCAATGTGCTGGCCGCCATTCCGGTAGCTCGCGAGCAGTTGCGTCATGATGCCGTGCATGGCGCGACCCAGGCCGGCAACTGAGGTTATCGATGATGACCGGCCGCTCACCCATCTCGCTTGTGCATTGCCTGGTTTTCCTGATCCTGATGCCGGCGCTGCCGGCCGGCATGCCCGGTTGCGGCCGCAAGGCCCCGCCGCGCCTGCCGGATTATCAGCCCCCGGCGCCGGTTGCCGATTTACAGGCAATGGGTCAGGATGGCCAGATTCACTTGACCTGGCAGGTTGAACATGCGACGCAAGACCAGATTGGCGCCTTTCGCGTGCTGCGATCCATGCGACCGATCGACAGCCCGGCATGCGAAACCTGCCCGCTGATCTTTCAGCCGCTGGCTACCCTTGTCGTGCCGCGCAGCGCCAATCAGCCGCGGGCCGTTGCCATGCAATACGACGATGCCGTTTCCGACGGATTTGTCTATACCTATAAGCTGTCTGCCCTGGATGACAACGGCGGCTGGATCAACGACTCCAATACCGTCCATATCCAGACGCCGGCGCCAGACGCGACGTCAGATACAACTGCCGGGCCGACTTCGCCGGCCCTACCCATGCCACCTCAACCAAACGAATAAAAACGATGCATCATTTTCAATACATAGACGATCGATTGTTTGCCGAGAACGTGCCCGTGAGCCAAATCGCGGACGCGGTCGGGACACCGTTTTATTTATACAGTCATGCCACCCTGACGCGTCATTATCGCGTATTTGACCAGGCGCTGGACGGCATCGCGCGCATGATCTGCTTTTCAGCCAAGGCCAACAGCAGCCAAGCCATTCTCAAGTTGTTGGCCAACCAGGGCAGCGGACTCGACATCGTTTCCGGCGGCGAGCTGTACCGCGGCCTGGCCGCCGGCTTTGATCCGCAGCGCATTGTGTATTCCGGCGTCGGCAAGCGCGCCGATGAGATCGATTACGCACTGGATGCCGACATCTTGATGTTCAATGTCGAGTCACTGCAAGAGCTGGCCCTGATCGACGAACGCGCCGGCCGCATGGGCAAAAAAGCGCGCGTGGCCATCCGAGTCAATCCCGATGTCGATGCCCAAACCCACCCCTATATCAGCACCGGTCTGAAAAAAAACAAATTCGGCATAGATGTGCCCCATGCATTGCAGGGCTACCGCACGGCCGCCAACATGGCCCACATCCTTGTACGCGGAATCGACTGCCACATCGGCTCGCAAATCACCCAGGCCCAACCCTTTGCCGATGCGCTGGCCAATCTGATCGAGCTGGTCCAAACCCTGGCGCGGGAGCAAATCCGTATCCAGTGGCTTGATATGGGCGGCGGTTTAGGCATTACCTATCATGAAGAAAAACCGCCGCCGCCGGCTGACTATGCGCACACGCTGGTCAGCGCCCTGAAACCGACCGGTCTCAAGCTGATCGTTGAGCCGGGCCGCGTGATTGCGGGCAACGCCGGCATACTGGTCACCCGCGTGCTGTACAACAAAGCCACCGCGGTCAAACATTTCACGGTGGTCGACGCCGGTATGAACGACCTGATGCGCCCGGCCCTGTATGGCGCTTTTCATCAAATCCAGCCGGCCATCCGCCGGCCGGACCGGCAGACCGTGCAAACCGACATTGTGGGTCCGATTTGCGAAAGCAGTGATTTTCTGGCCCAGGACCGTAATATGCCCGAGCCCCGGCCTGGAGACTTGCTGGCGGTTATGAGCGCCGGCGCCTACGGCTATGCCATGGCATCCAACTACTGCTCGCGCCTGCATCCGGCAGAGGTCATGGTCTGCGGCGATCAGTTCAGCGTCATCCGAGCGCGCCAACAGTATGCCGATTTGACTGCCGGCGAAAGCGTGCCGACCTTTATCTAAAAATGAGAGACATGACCCGACATCCTGTTGAATTCACCAAAATGAGCGGTAGCGGCAATGATTTTATCATCATCGACAATCGCCGCCTACAGATAGACCCAACTGATGCGCGCTTGCCGGAATGGATTGCCGCCGTGTGTCGCCGCAAGCTGTCGGTGGGCGCCGACGGACTGATGTTGATCGAAAACGATGAGCAGGTCGATTTCAAGTGGCATTTTTTCAATGCCGACGGCACGCGCGCGGAAATGTGCGGCAATGGGGCGCGTTGCGCTGCCGCATTTGCCCATCACAATGCCATTGCCGACACGCAAATGCGATTTCGCACTGATGCCGGCATTATCGAGGCATGGGTGTCCGACAGCCGGCGGATCAAGCTGAAAATGACCCCGCCGCACGATTTGGTGACTGACATCGATATCTCGGATACAACCCACCACACACTGACCGTACACCATATCAACACCGGCGTGCCTCATATCGTGGCGCCCTGCGCGGATATACAGACCGTGGACGTGGTAAACCGCGGCAGACACTTGCGCCGCCACACCCACTTTGCCCCCCAGGGCGTCAACGTCAATTTCGTGGAGACGCTGGGCAAACAACGCCTGGCGGTGCGCACCTATGAGCGCGGCGTGGAAGACGAAACCCTGGCTTGCGGCACCGGCGCGGTAGCCTCGGCGCTGATCACGGCGCGCCTGAATCGGATGGATTCGCCAATTGCGGTGCTCACCCGCAGCGGATCCGAGCTCGACATCTATTTCGATCATACCGACGCCGGATTCAGCGAGGTTTATCTGGAAGGTGATGCGCGTCGGATATACACAGGCTGCCTGCAGCCGGACGCCTGGCAATGAACAAAACCGATTTTCATTGCGCATATCTCTCGATCGGGTCAAACTTGGGAGACAAGCTGGCCAATTGCCAATATGGCATCGATCGGCTGCCGCTTGCCGACAACCTGTCCATTACCGCCATATCGCCGGTATATCGCACCGCGCCGGTCGATTATCTGGATCAGGACTGGTTTGTCAATGCGGCGATTGCGATTGAAACGCGCCTGATACCGGCAGAGTTGTTGACCCATATCAAACGCATCGAACACTTGGCAGGACGCGAGCCAACTGCCCTGAGATTCGGTCCGCGGCAATTGGACATTGATATTATTTTTTACGATGACCGGATCATCGATCAGCCGCGGTTGCAAATCCCTCATCCACGCATGCATCTGCGCCGTTTTGTGCTCCAACCGCTGAGCGATATCGCGCCAACGCGCATGCATCCGGTGTTGCAATGCTCCGTAGCCGCCTTACGCGATGCGCTGGTTGACGACAGCCAAATCGTACAACAGATAGAACCCAAAGCGGCAATGAACTTTTAACCGTTTATTGATTTATCGGAACAAGACCATGAAAATGAGCCCCAAAACCAAAGAGTGGTTGGCCCATCCCAACACGTTGACACTGTATCGCATCGTGGCCATCCCCCTGATCATCATCTTGATGATGTTCCCAAACCGGTTTTGCAGCTTTCTGGCAGCCCTGCTGTTCAGCGCGGCCGCCATTACCGATTTTCTGGACGGCTATTTTGCCCGTCGCCGGGGATTGGTGTCCAATTTTGGCAAAATCATGGACCCGCTGGCCGATAAACTGCTGGTATCCTCGGTGTTTATCATGCTGGCGTCCTATCAATGGATTCCGGCCTGGATCGTTTGCATCATCATCGGCCGCGAGCTGGCCATTACCGGGCTGCGCAATTTCATTGCCGGCAGCGACGCCGACATTTCAGCCTCCTGGCTGGGTAAATACAAAACCGGCTTTCAAATTGCCGCCATCATCCCGTTGCTGATTCACTATTCCTATTTCACCATCGATTTCCAGGCCATGGGTATGCTTTTTCTTTGGATTGCGCTGGTTCTGACGGTGTGGTCAGGCATCGATTATGTCATTCGATTTCGTTCCCTGCTGATTTAATCGGTTTATTTTATTTTTTTCTGTTGACATTCACCGGCGGGCATTATAAATAAGTCGCCGTCTGAGCGGGAATAACTCAGTGGTAGAGTGCGACCTTGCCAAGGTCGAAGTCGCGGGTTCAAATCCCGTTTCCCGCTCCATTTTTATTGGCGGCATAGCCAAGTGGTAAGGCAGAGGTCTGCAAAACCTCTATTCTCCGGTTCGAATCCGGATGCCGCCTCCAGCCAAATATATCTGCCCCGCGTCGGCACTGTCGGCACGGGGCTTTTTTTGTTTTCCGCCTATTTTTTTTGTGCCTTTTTGGAAAACGCGTTGTGCCATGAGGCTGTCTTTGCTATAGTCATTTCATCTTTGTTATACGCCATTGGCATTATGCCCTGTTACCACCAGCCAGATGCATAAACGCCAGCAAACGGCATTTTCTAGCCCCAACCAAAGGAGAAGATCATGCGAAACTTCCGGATATTCACGGCAATGGCACTTATCGTGATCCTTATGTCCGCCGCCCCTGCTGCGGTCATGGCCCTGGACGACAAACTGGTTATTGTCACATCCTATCCCAAAGATTTGACTGGCGCATTCAAAACCGCCTTTGAAGCCGCGCATCCTGGAATTACGGTCGAAATCTTGCAGAAAAAAACATCGGCCGCGGTCAAATACATTCAGGAAACCGCCCAGGGCAACACATCGGATTTGATGTGGGCCTCGGCGCCGGATGCCTTCGAGGTGCTCAAGGCCGACGGCCTGCTGGCCAAATATTCGCCGCAGGCCCCCGGCATTCCCGAGAAAATCGGGTCCTATCCCATCAACGACCCTGACGGCTATTACATCGGGTTTGCCGGCTCGGGATATGGCATCATGTGGAACACGCGCTATTTGAAACGCAAAAAAATCCCCGTTCCGCGCGAATGGGAAGACCTGAAAGCCGCGGTATATCATGATCATGTCGGCATGAGCGCCCCATCACGCTCCGGCACCACGCATTTAACGGTTGAAACTGTTTTGCAGGGCGAGGGCTGGAACAAGGGCTGGGCCTTGTGGAAAGAGATGGCCGGCAATTTCAAGATGGTCACCGAACGCAGTTTCGGCGTGCCCGAAGGCGTGAATTCAGGCGATTTCGGCATCGGCATCGTGATCGATTTTTTTGGTTTTTCTTCACAAGCCACCGGCTTTCCGGTCGAATTTGTTTACCCCACTGTCACCACGCTGGTGCCGGCCAATATCGCGATGATCAAAAATGCCCCGCACCCGACAGCGGCGCAAACGTTTATCGAGTTCCTGCTCTCGGTGGAGGGACAGGAGCTGCTGCTGGATCCGGCTATCCGCCGCCTGCCGGTCAACCCGGCCACATATGCCAAGGCGCCCAAAGAATTTCCCAACCCGTTTACCGACAAATCCATTGGCGCGGCCGTCAAATTCGACGTCCAGTTGTCCAAAGACCGCTACAACATCGTCAATTCGCTGTTCGACGTCATGATCACCTATCGCCGCGCCGACCTGGCCGAGGCCATGAAAGCCATCCACGCGGCGGATGCCGCGCTGGCCGGCAAATCCAATGCCCAGGCCCAGGCCCTCGTCGACGAGGCCCGCGCTTTGATCGCGGCCATGCCCATTACCGATGCCGACGCCAAGGATGACAAATTTCCAGGCGTATTTACCTCGGATGTATTCAAAAAGCGCAAAAAAGCCAACGCCAAGGTGCCGCCGCGCCAAGCTGAAATCGAAGAGCAGTGGGATAGCTTTGCCAAGCAAAATTACGCCGCGGCCAAAGCCAAGGCCGAACAGGCCAAAGATATGCTATAAACCCATTAGAGGAGGCGGTGCGTGGCTTTTTCCGAATATCGCAAACACCCGGGCCAAACCCTGGTGATGTTTTTGATCGCCCTGTTTTTGCTGGTGTTTCTGGTCATCCCGGTCGTCAAAGTCATATTCGTGGCATTCATGGATGCGACTACCGGTGAATTCACGCTGGTCAATTTCAAGGATTTCTTCAGCACCGCCCTGTTCCGCGAATCATTCTGGAATTCGCTCTATGTCGGCGTCATGGCCGTTATCGTGGCGTCGCTGTTTTCCATGCCCCTGGCCTATTTTACCTCGCGCTTCGAATTCAGGGGCGCGGTCATCATCCAGAGCCTGGGCATCATCCCGCTGATCATGCCCCCCTTTGTGGGCGCGGTAGCCATGATGATGCTTTTTGGCCGCAACGGCAGTGTCAATTTATTGCTGGAAGACTGGTTGGGCATCAACATCCCCTTCATGGAAGGCCTCAATGGCGTCATATTTGTCGAAAGCCTGCACTATTTTCCCTTTATCCTGATCAATTTGTCGGCCGCCCTGCACAACATCGACCGGTCCATGGAAGAATCGGCCCAAAACCTGGGCTGTTCGGGCATGCGCCTGTTTCGGCGCATCGTGTTGCCGCTGTCCATGCCCGGCTACATGGCCGGAGCATCTCTGGTATTTTTAAAGGTATTCGACGATCTGGGCACGCCCCTGCTGCTGAATGTCAACAACATGCTGGCGCCCCAGGCCTATCTGCGCATCGCCTCGATCGGCATCAAAGATCCCATGGGCTATGTCATCTCGGTCATCCTGGTGATCATTGCCCTGTCATCGATGTGGATGGCCATGCGCATGCTCAAAGGCAAAGAATATGCAACGGTGCAAAAAGGCGGTGGCGGGCTGGCCAAACGACGCATGCGCCCCTGGGAAACGGTCATGGCCTGGGTTATCATTTTGCTGATCATGACGCTGGTGCTGGCCCCGCACATCGGCCTGACCCTGCTGTCGTTCGGCACCATCTGGTCTTTCAGCATCATTCCGGATGGATTTACGCTCAACCACTTTGCCGCCATTTTCGCCGAAACCCCGGAATACATGACCAACACGGTACTGTATTCCGCAATTGCCGCCACCATCGATGTCATTCTGGGCACGGCCATCGCCTATCTGGCGCTGCGCTCCAAACTAATCGGCCGCCAGTGGCTCGATTATACGGCCATGGCCGCGGTGGCCATTCCCGGGCTGGTCATCGGCATCGGCTATTTGCGCACATTTTATTCCATTCAGGTGCCGTGGATGGAAAATCAACCCCTGGCCACCTGGTGGATCGCGATCGTGATTGCCCTGTCCATCCGACGGCTGCCTTATGCGCTGCGCGCCTGCACGGCCGCGCTGCAACAAATCAGCGTATCACTGGAAGAATCAGCCGAAAACCTGGGCGCCGGCAAATTCGCCACCATACGTAAAATCGTCATCCCCCTGATGGGCGGCGGCATTCTGGCCGGATTTGTCACCAGTTTCGCCACGGCCGCGGTAGAGCTGGGCATGACGCTGATGCTGGTCAGCAAAAACAGTGACGGCCCCCTGGCTTATGGGATATATGTGTATATGCAAAGCGCGGCCGGCCGCGGGCCGGGCGCGGCCCTGGGCATCATGGCCGTCGTGGTGGTCGGGCTGTGTACGCTGATATCGCACATCATCATCGATCGCCGCCAAAAAAAATTCGGCCTGGGTCAGGCCAGTTAACCTTGTGGAGAATGCAATGACCGACACGCAATCCAACCCCATCCATCAGGCATCTGGTGACGGGGTACGCCTGGAAAGCATCAACCTGTCCTTTGGCCGCACGCATGTACTCAAGGGCATCGATCTGGAAATTGCCGCGGGAGAATTTTTCGCTTTCCTGGGCCCTTCGGGCTGCGGCAAAACCACCTTGCTGCGACTGATTGCCGGATTTGAAACCGCNCAATCCGGCCGGGTACTGATCGGCGACCAGGAGGTATCGCACCTGCCACCGTGGAAACGCGATCTGGGCATGGTGTTTCAAAGCTATGCCCTGTGGCCGCACATGACGGTGCGCAAAAATGTCGCCTTTGGGTTGGAAGAACGACGGCTGCCGCGCGCTGAAATCCGTCGCCGCGTGGATCTCGCGCTGGAACTGGTGGGGTTGCTGGACCTGGCGCAACGCCGGCCCAATCAACTGTCCGGCGGTCAGCAGCAGCGCGTGGCCCTGGCGCGCACCATTGTAATCGAGCCCAAGGTGTTGCTGCTGGATGAGCCACTCAGCAACCTGGATGCCCGATTGCGGGTGCAGATGCGCCTGGAGTTGCGTCAGTTGCAGCGCAAATTGGGCCTGACCACCATTTTTGTCACCCACGATCAGGAAGAGGCCAATACCACGTCGGATCGCATTGCGGTGATCAACGACGGCATCATTCAACAAATCGGCTCACCGGTCGAACTCTACGATCATCCGGCCAATCTATTCGTGGCCAAATTTCTGGGCGTGGCCAATGTGGTGGCCGGCGCCATGCATGCCTCCGACGGCAACCTCTTTTTTCGCTCGGCCGACGGCGCCGTGGTCATTCCCATGGCGGAAAACGGACGCGCATCGGCCAATGTCGTTTTTCGGCCGCAAAACCTGACCATTCGCAGCCAAACCGATACGCCCGTGCCCGATGCGGTCAAGTTAAGCGGAACCGTTGACCATCATGAGTTTCTGGGCAGCGTGGTGCGCTATCGTGTCAAGGTGGGTCAGCACTTCATCCTGGTCGACGCAGCCCATCAGCGCGGTCAGGCCACCCTGATCGAACAAGAACGCGTGGCGCTGTATCTCAACGGCGACCAGGTGATTCGACTGGCGGCCTGATCCGGATGGGTAAAATGACAATGCCGCGCTATCCGGCCATTTACCTGGGGCGCCATTGCAAGACCCAATGGAATCTGGACCATCGCATTCAGGGCAGTTGCGATCTGCCGTTGTGCAGCGCCGGCATTGATGAAGCCCGCGCCATGCTGCCCCTGGTGGCGCAACGCCATTTCACGCGCATCGTGTCCAGCCCTTATAAACGGGCGCGCCAGACCGCTGATATTTATGCCGACGCCCTGAATCTGCCGGTTGAAATCCATGCGGACCTCAAAGAAATCGATCATGGCCAATGGGAAAAACAAATCATCGACGAGCTGCTGCAATCCCCGCAAAACGGATATGCAGATTGGCTTGCCGATCCCGGCGCCATTGCCATTCCCGGAGGCCATGAACCGGTTGATGCAGCCGGCCGGCGCGTGTGTCGGGCCATTGTCAACATTGCCGCGGCCGATCCGGCTGAACGCATCCTGGTCATTTTGCACAAGCATATTCGGGCGCTGCTGCAATGCCGCCTGAAAAATCTGGCGACAGCGGCCTTTTCCAGCCAGATATCTGAAGACATCGCGCCCGCGGCCATACCGCCGGCGCAGATTGCGCGGCTGTGCCGGGCAATCGAGAACATACCCGTTACTGACAGCATCAACAATTTTTCAAGGAGGTCTGTATGAAACGCCTGATTCAATCCGCTTTGGTTTCACTGATGGTCTTGTTGTTTGCCGCGCCGGCTATTTGCGGCGGGCGTCTGGTGATTTACTGCAGCAACGAACCGTTTGCCTGCCAGGCCGTAGCGGATCGGTTTGCCGAAAAGTATGATGTCAAGGTTCAGATGACCCGGTCAGGTTCCGGCTCGACCTATGCCAAAATTTTGGCTGAAAAAGACAACCCCAAGGGCGATGTGTGGTATGCCGGCACACTGGACCCGCACAGCCAGGCCGGCGTCAACGACCTGCTGGAAATTTATGAAAGCCCCATGCTGATTGAAATCGGCAAGCCCTTCCAGAATCCGGCCACCAGCAAAAAGCATCACACGGCCGGCGTATATGCCGGCGTACTGGGCTATTCGGTCAACACCGATCTGCTCAAGGAAAAAAATCTGCCCATGCCGCGCAGTTGGGCGGATTTGACCAAACCCGAATACAAGGGCCTGATTCAGATGGCCAGCCCGCAAAGCTCGGGCACGGCTTATACCGCGCTGGCCACCCTGGTACAGCTCTGGGGTGAGGATGCCGCTTTTGAATACCTGGCCAAACTGCATCAAAATATCGGCCAGTACACCAAGTCCGGATCCGCGCCCGGCAAAGCCGCGGCACGCGGCGAAACCATGATCGGCATCGGTTTTCTGCACGATCATGCCCTGCAAAAAGTAAATGGCTTTCCGCTGGAGCTGATCGTTCCGTCTGAGGGCACCGGCTATGAAATTGGCGGTCTCAGTATCATCAAAGGCGCCCGCAACCTGGACAATGCCAAATTGTTCATCGATTTCATGCTGAGCAAAGAGGGCCAGGAAGTGCCTCAGGAAGTCAAGATGTTTCAGGTGCCCACCAACATCAATGCCAATGTGCCCAAAGAGGCCATTCGACTGGATCAAGTCAATTTAATCGATTATGATTTCGTCACATACGGCACGGAAGAGATGCGCAGCCACCTGATCGATCGCTGGGCCAAAGAAATCAAGCCCTTACAGCGCTAATCCGCCAGCTTCAGCATGTCGCAGCGATTCTAATTTTGATTGAATCGGAATCGGTATCGCTATCGGGATCGGTATCGAATGAGCCAATTTTAGCTATAAACTCTGTTTTTTGATCGATCCCGATACCGATTCCGATTTATGAGCCCTAATTAGAATTGCTGAACATGCCGGTTGCCGCTTGACCATCCTGAAAAACCGCAACCGGCAGTTCTGAAACGCCGAAAACCAGTTACAATATCACCCACAATAAATTGAAATCAGCGACGGTCAAACGATGATGCCCACACACCGATCCGCCATTCCGCCCTTGTCCGCCACCCGCAAGCCATCGCCCATGACGGTCATGTCGTGGCTAATCATCGGTTTTCTGGCTTACTGGATATTGCCCTGGCTGGCCCTTGAATACGGATTGCTCGATGCCACCTGGGATGAATATATCGATGCATTGGGTTGGCGCGCAAACGGCATGACACTGGCGGCGCCCATTCTTTTTCTGCTGTTTGCGCCATTTGCCTGGTTGCGCGATCCGCTGAAATCGACCGGTTGGGCAATGACCGGCCTGGCGGCCGCCGGCATGGGATGGTTTTTTTGGGACTTCATCCAGACCGGGCAATCCATGGGCCTGGGCACCGGCATCATGCTGATGAGCCTGGCCGCCTTTTTTTCAATCGGCATCGCGCGCATCGGTTTTCAGCGCGGTGACGCCTTTGTCGCCGGCGCGGTCGTTTTTGTTATTTTACTGGTCGCTGTATTTGTTTTTTATCCGGTCTTCAAAATATTTTATCAGGTGCTGGTCACGCGCGACGGTGGGTTTGCGCCCTTTCAATTTTTTCGCGTTCTAAGCTCATTCGGCGTCATGCGCGTGGTCACCAACACGCTGATGCTGGCCTTGTGCGTGGGCGCGGCCACCACAATTTTTGGCCTGATTTTCGCTTTTTACGCGGTGCGCGCCACCAGTCCGCTGCGTCATGCGGTGCGGGTGCTGTATATCCTGCCGATCATCACCCCGCCTTTTGTGGTTGGCATGTCACTGATTTTACTGTTCGGGCGCGCCGGCATGGTCAACGATATCCTGATCTACTTTTTTGGGCCGCAAGGCATATTTATCCCGGACGGCGCAATCGGCTGGTTCGAGCGATCAGGCTACATTTACGGATTTATCGGTATTTTCCTGGCCCAGACCCTGGCCCTGACGCCGGTCAGCTACATGGTCATCAGCGGCATGATCGCTTCGATCANCCCCGCCATGGAAGAAGCCTCGCTGACCATGCGCGCCTCGCGCTGGACCACGCTGCGCAAGGTCACCCTGCCCCTGATCCGGCCGGCCATCGCCAATGCGTTTTTGCTGAGCATGATTTCATCGGCCGCGGATTTCGGCAACCCGCTGGTGCTGGGCGGCGAATATGATGTGCTGTCCACCGAGATCTATTTTTCGATCGCCGGCGCCCAGCTTGATTTTGCCAAGGCCTCGGCCCTGGGGCTGGTGTTGTTGCTATTGTCTTTGCTGGTGTTCATGGTTCAAAAATACTGGGTGGGCAAAACATCCTACGTTACCGTTACCGGCATCCAAACCGCGGGCAACGTCACCCCGCTGCCGACTGGATTGCAGCGCGCGCTCACTGTTTTTATTCTGGGCTGGATGCTATTGGTCGGGGTCTTGTACGTCAGCATCTTTCTGGGCGGTTTTGTCAAACAATGGGGCGCGGACTATACGCTGACGCTGTCTCACCACCGCGAGCTGTGGATGCACGGGCTGAACTCGGGCGCCTGGCCGTCATTTAAAAATTCATTGAGCTATGCCCTGATCGCCGCCCCGCTAACCACCCTGATCGGTATCTTGATTGCGTATATCATCACCCGCAAACAGTTCTGGGGCCGCGCGGTAATCGATTTCGGCACCGTGTTGATCTTCGCCGTTCCCGGCACGGTTATCGGCATTGCCTACATCCTGGCATTCAATACCGCGCCGGTGGAACTGACCGGCACCGCCTTTATACTGATTATCACCATGGCCGTGCGGGCCATGCCGGTCGGTATTCGCGGCGGCATGTCGGCCCTGTCGCAAATTTCAACCAGCTTGGAAGAAGCATCCGTGCTGCAGCGCGCCGGCAGCTTCAAAACCATCCGCTCGGTATTGCTGCCGCTGATGCGCTCCACCGTGATTTCCTCCATGGCCTACAGCTTTATCCGAGCCATGACCACGGTGTCGGCCGTCATTTTTCTGGCCACCGCCGGCACCAATGTGGCCACCACATATATTCTGTCACGCGTGGAAAGCGGCGATACCGGCGTGGCCGTGGCATATGGATCGGTCCTGATTTTTACCATGCTGGGCTTTACCCTGTTGGTGCAAATCATCACCGGCCGCTCCCGAACCGAAAAACAGGTCAACATTCAGTGAGGCATCATCAAATGAGTACCAGCCAATCAATCGAGATCACGTTAAATCAAGTTGACAAACGCTTTGGCAAGGTTACCGCGCTTGATTGCATAGACATCACCTTTGCGCCGGGCACCATGACGACCCTGCTGGGCCCGTCGGGCTGCGGCAAAACCACCCTGCTGCGCCTGGTGGCCGGGCTTGAAACCGTGTCTGACGGCCAAATCCGGTTCGGGGATCAGGATGTGACCGCGCTGGGCGCATCGCAGCGCGATGTGGGCATGGTATTTCAATCCTATGCCCTGTTTCCCCACATGACCGTTGAACAAAACGTGGGCTATGGGCTGGGGGTGCTCAAAACCGATCCGACCGTCATCCGCGAGCGGGTTCGCCAGGCCCTGCAACTGGTCAACCTGGACGGCTACCAGAAACGCCATCCGGATGAACTGTCCGGCGGGCAACAACAGCGCGTAGCCGTGGCCCGCGCCATGGTGCTGCAGCCCAAGGTGCTGCTGTTTGACGAGCCGTTGAGCAATATCGACAGCAAGCTGCGCCGCAGCATGCGCGATGATATCCGCCAGTTGCAGCAATCCACCGGCATTACCTCCATTTACGTCACCCATGATCAGGCCGAGGCCCTGGCGGTTTCAGACGAAGTCGTGGTCATGCATACCGGCCGCATCGAACAGCAAGGCCCCCCAAAATCGCTTTACCATCATCCGGAAACCGCCTTTGTGGCCAACTTTATCGGCGAATCCAATGTGATCGATGCCGAACTGGAAACCAGTGGCCCACAGCAATGGGTCGCCCTGGGCGGGGTGCGCATCGAGCTGCCCGAAAACAAGCACACGCA
>JGI11705J14877_10001376_pt1 | contig 13969 bp, 17 predicted proteins | sample Etolaghawater15m_FD_14877 | JGI IMG/M metagenome (IMG submission 14877) | reverse complement strand
TGTGCTGGCGGGCATGGCGCTGCTGACCAAAAGTTTCGCACAACTGGTGCCCATCGGCGTGGGACTGTGCTGGTGGCACCTTTATGTGCGCAATTGGCGTGTGGGCGCATTCTTGCGGAGCTCACTGCCGGGCATTGTCTGGATGGCGATGCTCTCCCTGGGTATGTTCTCCCTTTGGTTTCTGCTCGACCCTCAACCCGAGGCCATCTGGCGCGAGTTCGTCATGGGGGAGAATGTCGGTAAAATGGGAAGCGGGGTAGGGGCCTGGCTCAAGGGGTTGCTGTGGGGAGATGGCAGCAGCGACAGTATTTGGAGCCTTTTTGGCAGTTGGTTTTCCAACGCTGGTCTGTTGGCCTTTCCCTTGTTTGGTTTGATGGTGGAAAGCTGGAAAAATCGGGATAGCCTTCTCGATGAGGAACGGCTGCTGTGGATCTGGGTGTTCGCTATTTTCATGGTATTCTGTATTCCCAGTCAGCGAAGCGGGCGCTACCTGCTGGAGGGGATGCCGGCACTGGCGGTGCTGATGGCGACGCGTTCACAGTTTGTGTGGCGTTACGCTTTCGTCCTGTCCCTGGGGGCCGCCATCGCGGTGTTGTTGTCTCTGGGATGGATTTCTTTACTGCTGGCTCGGGAGCTGGGCATGCAGGCCTTCGCCTGGTGGCATTTCCCGCTGGTGGTCGCCGCGGTCGTGTTTTCAGCTTTGGCCATCGCACGACCGCGCTGGATTGCCATTTGCGGCGCAATCGCATCACTGACGGTTTTTCTGTCGCTTTCCAGCTTTTTGTCGGTGTTCGACGCACCGCTGGGAATTTACGACAACGCTGTTAAAGAGGCTACCGCAAATCGAGTGGTGTGGACACCGGAAAAATTTCGTTCAAAAGCCGAAACCCATCGCTTCCTGCTGCCGCAAGCAGTGGTTCGCGGGTATCCGGCCGGGGGGAAGGTGCCTGACGCACCCATTCGCGGGCCCGATGATTTGATGGTGATTCAGCTGCCGCTGGATGCACCTGCTCCCGCAGGCGCCATCGGCAGCCGCATCAATATCACCAGTCGCCACAAAGCCTGGCAGATCCGGGAAATGGCTACCGGCCATGTGAAGAAACATCTATTCGCCCGGGAGTATGTGGTTCCCGCGGGTCCACTGCCGGATCGCTGAGGGAATCAGTCCTTCCGGTCTTCGAATTTTTGCTCCCCTATGCCGCTGTAGACGGCCTTACACATGCCTGAAACGCCGCCTTTCAACCCTTCCGGGTTTCTGCACCCTTCGGAACGCTCCAGATTCTGTGCATAGGTGGACGCTTCGGCCAAGAGCCGAAAATCTTTTTCGGTTTCTTCATCGGTTTTCAGCTGAAACAGCCATCCCTGGTTGTAGGGGTCACTGGGGACAAGTTCCGGAGCTTTTTTGGCGGCATCGTTAAATTGGATAACGCCCTTCAGGGGTGAGTCGATATATAAAATTTTTCCGGTAATGGCAAAGACCACCGTCTCCATTGGTCCAACCGCCTGCCCCTCGCTCACAAGCCATTGAAGATCTTTCAGCCCGCCGGCAAGAATCAGGGCCGGTTCAGAAAGCCCGCAGGTGACGACGTCATCGTTTTGTTTGGCCCAAAGGCCCTGTTTGACAAAATAGCGGCGATCTTCGGGTATCTCCAGTCGCCGGCCCAGAAATTTTTCGATGATAACCATTATGACTCCTTACGTTAACAGGTAATATTACTTCTTCAGTAAACGGCCAAGCATTCCCTTTTTTTTCGGTTCCGGAGGCGGAAGCCCAAGACTTTTGCAAATGGCCACTTCGAGTTTTTCCTCCGAGATATCAGATCCTTCTACCAGGATCTCATCTCCGATCATGATTGCGGGTGCCACCGGCAGGTCCAGTTCAAAGTATTCATCGGTGTTGTACTCGGCGGGAGGCTTGCTGGTGGTCTCTATCTCAATATCGTAGGTTTCGCCCAACCTGGGCATCACGGATTTGAAATGTTTTCAAGGCTTTCCGTTGGGTTCATTTAAAAAAAATCTGACTTTTAACATGGCGACCTCCTCATTTTATAAAAAATTGAAGTTTCACGAAAACCTCAAGGTGTTATGCTATTTATGGCCTCCCGCATCAGCATCAGAAACTGGCCCGGGGGTAAAAAATCCACCAGTCGAAGATCCTTCAGCTCTGTTCCTTCGCGGTCCAGGAACACGACGGTTGGAACGCCTTTGACGCCGTAACTGGACAGCAGTTGTTCAACCATCACATTGCTTTTTTGCGTCAGGTCAAGTTTTATCATGACAAAGTCCTGTTTTGCCATTGTCACGACTTCTTTGTTGTGAAAGGTGATCTCATCCAATTCCCGGCAAGGTGCACACCAATCGGCATAGAAGTCTATGATGACGGGTTTCTTCAGGCTTTGCGCTTCACGGAGCAGTTCATGGGAGTAGGGTTGCCACGTCACGCCGGGGCCCTTCATTAGCCATGTGCTGATCAGGATGACGGCCAGGACCATTCCGACTGTTCCGGCAATTGATTTAACCCATCTGAAACCCCGAAAAGCGTTTTCTGTTCTGTCGAGCCAGCCCAGGTGGAGCCCAGCTGCAAAGGCAACGCTGGCGAGGAGAAATACCCCGGCGGGTTTTGGGAAAACAGGTCGGATAAAATAGGCGGCCATGCCCACCAGGACCCACCCCATGAGTTTTCGAATCCAGAGCATCCACTCTCCGGATCTGGGCAGTTTCTCGATCTGGCCGGAAAAAACGGCGAGGAAAAAAAGGGGAAAGCCCAAACCCAGGCTCAACGTGAAAAAAATGATAAAGCCCATCCAGGGGCTTCCCATGGTTGCCACCCAGGTCAGTAAGCCCAGGACGAAGGGACCGATGCAGGGAGCGGCTACGACGCCCAGGGTGATGCCCATAAACAGGGTGCCGAAATATCCGGTGTAGGACTTAGAAGCGGCCTGTGTCAGGCCGGCAGGGAGTTTCAGTTCCCAGAATCCGAAAAGGCTTGAGGCGAAGAAAACCAGAACCGCCGCAACCGCTACCAGCACCACCGGGCTTTGCAGAAGGGCACCCATGAGGCCGCCGGTCAAAGCGGCCGTCACACCGAGGATGGAATTGGTCAATGAAAGACCTCCGATGTAACAGGCCCCGTGTGCGAGGATGTTGCCCCGGCTTTGTCCGCTTTTTCCGCCGAAATAGGAAACGGTAATGGGGATCAATGGATAGACGCAGGGTGTCAGGTTCAGGGCAATGCCCCCCGCGAATATGCCCAACAGCGTCCAGACCATGGCCCATCCAAAAAGCGGTCCGGGTTCTTTGGGCTTTTTTTCGGACATTTGGGACAGACCCGCCGGCTGGCTTTCGGTGGGATATCCTGCTTTGTTCCATTCAGGGTATCCCATGGGGTCGCGATAAACCCTTCTGTAACCGAGTTTTGCGGCTACACGAGCCGCCGAGTCGCTTCGGACTCATGCAAGACCCGCTCAGTAAAAAACAATCAAACGGTTCCTGTCAGGTCCAAGGAATTTTTCCAAGGCCTCCTTATTTTTCCACCGCGATAACCAGGTGGGCTCCATGGGAAAATTCAAAGCCCCTCGGATATGCCCGGAACGGTATTCCCAGTCCTGCCGGGTGTCTATAAGCAGGAGGCCTTCAGGGTGTTTATCATACACCGCCTTGAGCTCANTNGTNTTGATCAACTGATATCCGCCGGCACGGGCTTCCGCGACCACGTCTTCATGGGTTGCCGTTTTTGGGGTCACTGACCGGTTGGTGTACCATAAAAAACCAACCGTGATGATCAGTGTTAAGACGGTCATGAAAGTGGTTTTCAAACGATTCATTGGCGCCCCTTTGTTTCCGGGAATGGAGGCGTTGCGAAAATCATAATTTTCCTTCTCTTTTTAGCTTTGTTGTCAAGAATTCCGCCCCGGACCGTGAAAGGCCACAGCCTTTCGCCAAATCAAGAGGGTCCAAAGAACCGGTTTTCTTGGCAAAGGCGAGCACTTCACCCTCCAGTTCTTCCAACCAGTCCTCAAACAAGGAAAGGATTTCAGGTTCGGCTACCGCGGTAAGTTGTTTTGACCGGGCCACTCTTTCTACCATGCTTTGACACATATCCGTTGGATCGACACCTTCGTCCATGCAGGTGGCCATTCAAAGATGAACCAGGCTGGCCAGTTTTTCATCCGAAGGGGTCCCTATGAGATTGGACACCAACTCCACACGCGTTTCCTCTTCCAGGAGGGGAAACACATTTGTCAATACACGGATGAGGGTAAACGCTGCCGCATCTGGCGCCATGTTGTCGACCAGTTTTTGAATCACATCAGTACTCATGCTGAATCATCTCCGGGCATTAAAATGATTTTCTTTTGGATAAAAGGTCCATCACCAGTTCATCCAGATCTTTGAGGATATCAATAATCTTTTTGTCGGCTATTTTGTAAAAGATAAACGGTCCACGGCGTTCAATATCGACCAGCAGCGTTCGTTTCAATTCCTTGAGATGATGGGAAACGAGGGGTTGAGAAAGGCTGAGTGATTCCACAATCTGGGAAACCGATTTTTCTGTGCCGCTAACGCAAAGCAGAATTCGGAGGCGATTTTCATCCGCAAGGCTCTTGGCCAAAAGGGCAATGGAATTGAGTTGATCGTTCATAAAAGGTATTGATTTTGAGGGGAGCAATCGCTCCTCCAGTTTACCGTCGTCACAAAGGTTTTGTTCCTCGAAAAACCGAAAATATGATCGCCCATATTACCCCAGGCACAAGTGACTTCATGCTTATCATATCAACATACATTTATATGCTGATATGCTGGGCGTGTCAATCTCTAAATTATTCCAAAACCAAGCGCATCGTTATGATTCGTCTATTGCTTCCTGAACAAGATCTCTTAAGCAGTGCGGAAAACGCTTTATGGTTTCCGTAACCCTGTTTTTGTGTTCCAGCACGCACTCGCAACAAAGGCCATGCCTTGGGCAGTCGGTTTTCGGACAGGAACAGTATGTGTTGATTTCCGTCCTGGCAGGACACGCTGAAGCCATTGTTTCCATTGTTACCTCCAAAAGAATAGTTTTGAACATAACTACTACAGATAACAAGAAATTGAAAACAGAAATGAATGAAATTGAGATTAAAGATTCTTGACTTTACGGCCTGTTTGCCCTCTATTGAAAAAAGGATCAACAACAACGGAGCGTGAACGGTTGGAAAATGACCTGCGAGAGATAAAGGAGCGTTACGCAGCGCTCTTCAAAGATTCCCGCGATGCCATCTACATTACGAGTCGAGAGGGTGAATGCCTGGATGTAAATCCGGCCTTTTTGGAACTCTTCGGTTACTCGAGAGCCGAGATGATCGGTAAGATAAATGTGCGGGACTTGTATGCGGACCCCGCCGATCGGAAGGCGCTTCAGCGGCGAATGGAAGAGGCCCGTTCCATCAAAGACTATGGGGTTACGTTACGAAAGAAAGACGGATCCCAAATCCGTTGCAGGCTCACGGCAACGGTACGTTTGGACAGCCAGGGGCATATATCGGGTTACCAGGGCATCATTCGGGACGTCAGTGCACAGGACAGCGCGGAAAGGGCCTTGCGGGAGAGGGAAGCCCATTATCGGGCCATGGTGGAGGCTTTTGACGGGTTGATCTACATCTGCTCCCAGGATTACCGCGTGGAATTCATGAACCGGCACTTCATTGAGAGAACCGGCCGTGATGCGACGGGGGAACTTTGCTATAAGGCCCTTCACGACCTGGATGAGGTTTGCCCCTGGTGTGTCAACGATCGCGTATTCAGCGGAGAGACCGTCCGGTGGGAAGTTTTAAGTCCCAAGGATCAACGGTGGTATTATGTTGTCAACACGCCCATCTATCATGAAAACGGGACGATTTCCAAACAGTCCCTGCTGCTGAACATTACCGATCGCAGGGAGATGGAAGAGGCGCTCAAAGAGAGTGCTGAAAAAATAAAGGTTTTTGCATATTCGGTATCGCACGATCTCAAGAGTCCGGCCATCAGCAGCCATGGCTTTGCCGAACGACTCTTGAAAAACTACGGCGATCAGCTTGATGAAAGGGGAAAGCGGTACTGCCGCTATATTTCTGGAGCTTGCGAACAGATGGTGGCGCTCCTTGATGATATTAATATTTACATCTCCGCCAAGGAATCCCCAATGAAACTTGAGCCACTCCAAGTGAAAGAGTTGCTTCAAGACATTCGGCGGGAGTTTTCCGTTCACCTGAAACATCGCCGGATCCGTTGGCGAGAGCCTGCACGTATACCGGAAATTTATGCGGACCGGATCTGCCTGGTCAGGGTGATCCGGAATCTCGTGGACAACGCCTTAAAATACGGTGGGAACAACCTCAGCGAAATCACCATTGAATATGAAAATACAGATGCACACCATATTCTTTCCGTCAAAGATAACGGTGCGGGAATCGAGGCGGAAGAGGCCGAAACGATCTTCGACCTGTTCACGCGCCGACAACACGCCTCGGGCATTCAGGGAACAGGGTTGGGTCTGGCCATTGTCAAGGAGATCGCACGCCGGCACGAGGGTGATGTATGGGCGAGTTCCGAATCGGAAAAAGGGGTCACTTTTCATGTGGCCTTTCCGCTTTAGTTAGCGGTCGTTACGCCGGCTTCCTCAAAGGTTAGCATTTCCCGGGAAATGCGTGCCGCGCCTTCGATAATTCCCATTGCCAAAGCCCCGCCCGTTCCCTCGCCCAGGCGCATTCCCAGGTCCAGAATCGGATTCAGCCGAAGGTAATTCAGCATGATCCTGTGACCCGGTTCTTCCGAACAATGGCCGGCGAACAGATAATCTTTGACGGCCGGGCAGAGCGCGTTGGCAATGAGGGCGCCCGCGGTTGAGATGAACCCATCGATGACAACGGGACGCCTGTGGCAGGCACCGGCCAGTATGCATCCTGCAATCCCCCCCATTTCAAACCCGCCCACTTTGGAAAGAACATCCACGCCGTCACCGGGATCGGGCTGATTGATTTCAATGGCGCGACGGATGGCATCTTTCTTTCGCATAAGACCCTGATCGTCAACACCGGTTCCCCGCCCGACCATTTCCGCCAGGCTTTTCCCGGTTATGACAGTGCCAATGGCGGCTGAAGGGGTTGTATTGCCGATGCCCATGTCGCCGGTACCCAGTATCTCTACACCTTCCTTGAAGAGATCCGATGCCAGAAGAAACCCCGTGAGGATTGCGGTTTTCGCATTTTCCCGCGTCATGGCCGGACCTTTCACCATGTTTTCCGTGCCCTCGGCCACTTTACGGACCAGGAGCCGGTCTCCGTTTTCCAGGGAATCGGGATCCAGACGAGGGATGATGCCCATATCCACCACACGGACTTCCGCATCAATCAGTCCGGCCAGAATATTGATCCCGGCACCGCCCTTCAGGAAAGCGCGGACCATTTCTCCGGTAATCACCTGCGGATACGCGCTGACCCCTTCGTCCACCACGCCGTGATCTCCGGCCATTACCAGGAAGGCTTTCCGATGGATTGAGGGCTTGAGGGTTTTGTAGATGGCACAGAGTCTCTCTCCAATGTCATGAATTCTGCCAAGGGCCCGCGTGGGCATGACCAGTTGGGCGGTTCTTTCTTTTGCCTTTTCCAACCATTCAGCGTCAATTGGCTGAATGTCTTCGATCACCCGTTCCAGGGTCATCTTTTCATCCATCATTTTCTGCTCCATTTCATCTTGAATTTGCTGCCGGTTTTTGACCAAAAAAATCCTAAGGCCAGAACGCTCTATGATGAATCAAGGGTGTTGTCAATATTTTTTTGCTAAATGATACGTTGCAATGAACAGGGAGACTAGATGAATTTGTTGACAAATTCACGAGGAAAACGATAGTTTGAGATCACTGTTCAGGACCGCTTTGTTTTGCCACTGCCGTTCCGGTCCATTTCTGATGCTGAAAATGGGGGCGGGGCGGGTTTTTTGAATTCTCACCCTAATTTTGGAGGATTTCACATGGCACTCAAACCCTGGGAAACCCCCTTCTGGCCCGAAGGGGTTCCCCGTGATCTTACGGGGTATGAAAAAACGGTTTTTTCTCTTCTGGACGAATCTGCGAAGACCTATCCAAACAATACCTTTACTATCTTCAACGGTCGTTTCAAATCCTACGCCAGTGTCAAGGATACATCCGATCGCCTCGCCCATTTTCTGGTAAGCCGGGGGATCAAAAAAGGGGATCGGGTAGCAATTTTTCTACCCAATCTCCCCCATTTCCCTGAGATCTTTTTTGGCATTCTGAAAGCGGGTGCGACGTGTGTGACCTGCAACCCGCTGTATACGGCCGCAGAGCTGCAATATCAATTAAAGGATTCAGGGGCCAGGATCGTCTTCTGCATGGATCATCCCCATTTCTATCCCACTGTGGTGGAAGCCATAAAGGAAACTGGTGTTGAACAAGTGGTCATTTGCAGTGTCAAATCGTATCTGCCACCGATGATGGCGCTTATCGGTGGTTTGCTGGGAAAGATACCAAAGGCTGAAAAGCACGAACCGGGTCACCTGTTGTTTGACGATGTGGTGAAACAGTCATCGCCCGAACCGCCAGATGTTCAGATATCTCCTACGGAGGACCTGGCCCTTATCCTTTATACCGGCGGCACCACGGGAAGGCCTAAAGGGGCGTGCCTGACCCATTCAAATTTCATGGCCAATCTGACGGCACTGGACGAATGGTCTCTTACGCCCAGGGAACCCAATGGAAAACCTGAAAAACTCGAACGGGGCGAAGCCCAGACCATACTGGGCGTTCTTCCCTGGTATCACAGTTTCGGTCTCACCTGCGCCATGCTTTTTTCATGCTCTCTGGCAGGTCGCCTTGTTTGTATTCCGGACCCCAGAGCGGGAAAACCACCCTTCACGGAGGTTTTGAAAGTGGCGCAGAAATACAAAGCGACTTTCATGTCGGCGGTCCCCACTATTTTCGTGGCCTTTGTCAACCATCCCCATATCGAAGATTATGATTTGAGTTCATTTATTCTCTGCAGTTCAGGCGGTGCGCCGCTTCCACCGGAAGTCTGTCGACAGTTTGAAGCAAAGACGGGCGCCACCATTATTGAAGGGTACGGGTTGAGCGAGACGGCGCCCATTGCCAGCTGCAACCCGCCCAATGCGGAAACGCGGAAGATTGGCAGCATCGGGCTTCCTTTTCCCAGTACGGACATCAAGATTCTGGACCTGGAGGTCGGCGATAAAGAACTGCCCAGAGGCGAGGACGGCGAAATCGCCATTCATGGTGCTCAGGTCATGAAGGGGTATTGGAACCGGCCTGAAGAGACGGAGGCGGCTTTCAGGGCCATTGACGGAAAAAGATATTTTCTGACCGGTGATATCGGGCATATTGATGACGATGGCTTTATTATCATCACGGACCGCAAAAAGGATCTGGTCCTCGTTGGGGGGTTCAACGTCTACCCTAGGGAGGTGGAGGATATCCTTTTTGAGCATCCCAAGGTGGCCATGGCCGCGGTCATCGGCGTGCCCGATGAGCGAAGCGGTGAATCCGTCAAGGCTTTTATCCAGGTCAAACCCGGAGAGACCGCCACCCAAGAAGAGATTTTGGCCTATTGTAAGGAGAACATGGCCGGTTACAAACGGCCTCGGGTGATCGAGTTTCGTGACGAACTTCCGGTTTCCGCCGTCGGAAAGGTTCTCCGCCGCGTGCTGCGGGATGAGGAGTTGAAAAAGTAAAGGAAGGTATTTTTTTGTTTAGAAAAAACGGTGTAGTTGTCATTTTGTTGATTGTTTTAATGTTGTTTCCATTTGCACTTTCTGAAGCATCTGGGGTTGCGGTTGACCGGTCGGGTGGCGAAGGAAAAAAGCTTGTGGTGGGGATTGTTCCCATCCCGCCTTTTGCGATCAAGAGCGAAGAAGGGGAATGGCACGGCGTCAGTTGGGCCATCTGGCATCTTGCGGCAGCCCGTCTCGGGTGGGAATATGAAATCAAACGCATCACTCTGGCGGAGATCATTCCCGCACTTCTTTCAGGGGAGATCGACGTTGCGGCTACGGGCTATGGCATTACGTCGGATCGCGAAGCAAAAATTGATTTCTCGGTACCCTACTATCATGCCGCTTTTGGAATGGCCACCCTTCGCCCCAAAGGAATTCATGCGTGGGAGGCCATGCTCAAAGGAATTTTTTCCATTTCGATTTTGAAGCCGGTGCTGATTGTGGCGGCTGTTCTGCTGATTGTTGCAATCCTGTTCTGGCTCTGTGAAAGGAGGGGCAGTAAAGAAAAAAGAGATATCGGGTTTTTCAGGGGCGTCTGGAGTGCACTGATGCTTTCCTCTGAAACCATGACCACCGTGGGTTACGGAGAAGACGTACCGAAGACCCATCTCGGGCGNCTGNTGGCATACGTGTGGATGTTTGTTTCAGTGATTCTTTTGACCTACTTCATGGCAAGCGTGACCTCTTCTTTTACCGCTGTCAGATTGCAGGAAGCCAGATATGAACTGGATGACTTGCGCTATATCAGGGTCGGATGTCTGGCGCCACCGTCAAGAAGCGCGCTCTTTTTAAAGAAACATAATGTAAAGCACCTGTCCTTTGATTCTGTTCAGGATGCCCTGAAAGCCCTTTCACAGAGAAAACTTGACGCTGTCGTATATGATCATTCGACACTCCAATATCTGGTTCATAAGCATTATGATAAAGACCTCATTGTGCTTTCCAGAACATTTCCATCCCAGATTTTTCGGTCTGCCCCTNGCGCCCGGCAGCCCTTTACGAAGACCGCTCAATGAAGCGATCCTTGAGGTGATGGAGACGGAGATCTGGCGGCAGATACTGATTTCCTACATCGGTAAAGACAGGGTGCCGTCCAATTTGCCTTTCATGAGCAAAAACGGCTCAGAGACGAAGAGCGGCATTTGAAAAAGGGACCGCATTACACGAAAATGCATAACGGGCGATAAAAACGCCGGATTCAGGGGAATTCCATATGACTTCTGCCATCTTGATTACAGGGGCATCATCGGGCATTGGCAAAGCTTTGGCTTTTGAAATGGGGCAGAAAGGATATGCGCTGGCACTGGCCGCCCGTTCGGCGGATCGCCTGATGCGAGTCCGGGAAGAAATTCAATCCAGAGCCAACCCGCCCGCCGTGGCCATCCGCCCTTTGGATGTTACGAATTATGATGATGTCTTCAAAGCCGTGGATGAAATGGCGAATGAACTTGGCGGGCTCGATATCGTTTTCGCCAATGCGGGAGTAGGGCTAGGCGAAAGGGTAGGGCGAGGCGATTTTGATAAAGCCAGGAAGACCATTGAAGTGAACCTGATCGGCGCCATTGCCACCGTAGATGCGGCAGCCGCTTTTTTTCTAAAGAGCGGCAAGGGTCATATTGTGGGGACCAGCTCGGTTGCCGCATTTAGAGGTATGCCCAGAAATTCCGCATACAGTGCGTCAAAAGCGGGATTTGCAGTTTATCTTGAAACGGTGAGGGTTGAACTGCTTAAAAAGAATATCGCCGTGACGGTTCTCTATCCAGGGTATATCGATACACCCCTCAACCAGATGCTTAAAAGAAGACCCTTCTTGATCTCGCCCGAGAAGGGGGCGGAGATTATCGCCAACCTGATCGAGAAAAAAGTCAAATCCTCAACCGTACCCCCATTCCCCTGGAATATTGTCGGGCGTGTGATGAAGATGCTGCCGGCAAAGGTGATTGCCAATATGTAGTGGATTTACCTGCTTTGCGCACGAAAAATGCTACTGCAACAGACTCTTAGAGATTCCCGATCTTAAAGCATAAAAAGGTCACGATTCTACATCTTTTTCATGAGTTGGTTTGCAGCTGTGAGCATCGGGTCCCACACCGGACCGAAGGGCGGGGCGTAGGCCAGATCGGACTGACTGAACATCTCTACCGTCATTTTTGCATGAAGGGCCAAAGCCGGCGCATTGATCCTGTGAGCGACCCCCTCCCTCCCCACCATCTGGACCCCTAAGAGCAGACCGGATTTTTTATCCCCGATCATCTGTACGCCCATTGTGCTAGATCCCGGGTGGGCGTGGGCGCGTGTCCTGCTTCGGATGGCGACCTCGACCGGATCAAAGCCTGCGTCCCTGGCTTCTTTTACGTCCAATCCCGTGCGGCCCACCTGGAGATCAAACACTTTGAAGACGGCTGTTCCTGCCACGCCCTGAAGGGAGACCGCTTTACCGGTAATATTATCGGCCACAGCCCATCCTCCCCTGTTGGCCCTCAAGGCAAGTGGGATCCATGTCTTTTTTCCGGTTACCACATGATAGGCATCTGCACAGTCACCGGCAGAGTAGATGTCTCTATTAGATGTCAGAAGGGTTTTGTCTACGGCAATGGCCCCATGAGGTCCTAATTCGAGCCCCGCTTTTTCAGCTATCTGGCTGTTGGGTGTCACCCCGATGGCCACGATGACCATCTGAGCATCGAGTTCCAGATCGGAACAAAGCAATTTGAGGCCTTCATCAACCTTTTCGATGCTTTCTACGTCGTGACCCGGATACATGTTTACGCCATGGTGCTCAATTTCTTCTTTGACCATGGCAGAGAGCGTGTCGTTCATCCAGGGAAGGAAAACCGGGCGGGGTTTGATCAACTCCACCTCCATGTCTCTTGAACGGAGGGCTTCGCACATCTCCAATGCAATATATCCCATCCCGATAATGACAACCTTTTTGACATGATGGTCGACAATAAACTCCCTGATTTTCCGGCCATCTTCCAGTGTCTTCAGGCCCAGTACCCCTTCCTGATAAAATCCGGGCAGATGAGGGACGATGGGAGAGGCACCGGTAGCGATCAACAATTTGTCGTAAGGTACCTGAAAGTCATCGTCGTTTGATGCCCGTCCTTTGACGATTTTTGCTGCAGGGTCGATGGCCTCCACACAATGGCCGGTCCTGAGGTCGATACCCTGTTTTTCCCTGAAGACCCGGGCGTGTCTGACCACAAGATCGTCCATGTCCCGATTCGCTTCAGCAATATTGTAGGGCATTCCACAGGCGCTGTAAGAAACATCGTCCGTCTGTTCCAGGACAGTTACTTCCATGTCAGGCTGGTTTCTCTTGGCGCGACTTGCGGCGCTCATGCCTGCGGCATCTCCGCCGATGACCACGAAATTCATGATGACTTTCTCCTTTGCCGCTGAGGGTTCAATGTTTGGTTTCAGAAGTATTTCGGTTCCCAGTATTAGGGGGCTCCGGGTGAAAAGTAATGGCATCAGGAGCCCCCATTTTGAAAAGAGTGATTTTCATTTAAGTTTCGGCTGTTTTATCCAATTCTGACATGCGCTTCTGAATGTCGTCAAGGACTGATTTCATTTCGGCTGCCTGTGCCTTCAACACACGGAGTTCATCGGAAACGTTCATGCTGCCGGCAGTATCGTACTGAGCAGCGTTCCCTTGCGGGTATCCGGCCGCGGTGCGGAAACCTCTCCCGTATCTTCGACCTCTTCCGGCACCATATCCTCGGCTGAATCCCTGTCGGCCAGAAAAAGACTGGAATCCCGCGTCTTGGTCAGCGCAGTAACCACGTCCACCGCCCGTCATGGGGCCTGCGCCCATGGGTCCTGTTCCATCAAATCTCGGCATTTGTGTCACCTCCTTTCTTCTAAAAGGGGCCGCCTCTGCCACGACGCCGTCTCCTGTGGCAGCGTGAAGGCATCTCAAAGTGTCCTCCCTCAATGCGAAGGACCCTTCCATTGACCAGGGCTTCTGCAACCGTTTTCCTGGCTTGGGTCAGGATGCGGCCGAAGGTTTGCCGTGAGACATTCATTCGTATGGCCGCCGCTTCCTGACTGAGGCCTTCATAATCGCTGAGTCGAATGGCCTCCAGACCTTCAAGAGGAAGAAACAGTGCTTCCGTTCCTTTCGAATGAAGGGGATGAGGGTTGAACCTGTTGATCAGCGGAGGTCCATCGACGAACCTTGGTTTTTGCGGTCTGGGCATGA
>JGI11705J14877_10001375_pt1 | contig 13971 bp, 6 predicted proteins | sample Etolaghawater15m_FD_14877 | JGI IMG/M metagenome (IMG submission 14877) | reverse complement strand
GGCCAATCGCCCTCTGCGGGCACGGGGCAAGCTCAGCCTGTTCGCAAAGCCGGCATCAACAGGTTGACGACGCCGGTGAAGATGATCTCGGCGGCAAGGGATGTGAGGAAGAGACCCGCCAGTTTCGTCAGGATGGCAAGACCACGCGGACCGAGCACGCGCTCAATGGGATCGGCAAGCAGAAACGCTGCTCCTACCACGAGAATGGCGGCCAACAGCGCGCCGGCTCCGATCAGGCGCTGGCCCATATCGGTGAGTTCCGCTCCCATGACCAGAAGCGCCCCCGTCGTGCCGGGGCCAACCACGATCGGCATCGCCAGCGGCACCACGGCAACGTCCTGTTCGTCACTGCTCGCCAGGTCATCACGTTTCTGGCCCATAACCATGCGTACCCCCGACAGGAACAGCAGTGTCCCCGCGCCGACCCGGAACGAGTCCAGGGTGATCCCGAACAGAACGAAGAGATGCTTGCCGATCAGCGAGAGCGCCAGGCAGATGACGATGACCGCTACGGTTGAGCGCACAGCGGTCCGACGGCGTTCGTCATGGTCTTGGTCACGGGTAAGCGTCAGAAACGCGCTCACGACGGCGAATGGCGTGAGAAGAAAGAAGAACCGCAGAAAGACGGTCAGAAACAACCGCAAGGGGTCCATCGTGTTTCTCTCTTTATCGGCACAGCGGGATGACCGTTCTCGACAGCAGCAAATGTACCCCGCCTCCTGCGTACGGCCATAAGACGTCCCCCCCGATGCCGGTTGGCAAGGCCCTCAGGGCTTGTTCAGCAAGTAGAATCCAGCATTCAGGTAAGTGGCAAACAGCACCCACGCCAGATACGGCCACAGCAAGACTGAGGAGAGCCTTGCCACCGGCCAGAAGCGTACGACCAACAGAACCAACGTCAGATCCAGAGCCACAATGTCCACAAGTGCCCATCCTGGCCTCTGAAGTCCAAAGAAGATCCCCGTCCACGCGAAGTTGGCCGCCAAGTGGATGAGGATTGCAGCGTAAACGTAGTAGACGGGGCTCTGGTGGGTCTTCCTGATGTACAGAACCAGCGATATGCCGATCATGATATAGAGGACTGTCCAGACCGGCCCGAAGAGCCAGTCTGGCGGGGTCAGAGGCGGACGATTGAGCTTTGAGTACCAGTCATTCATGTGAGATCAGAGCCATCCCATGGTGTTCGGGTGATCGATCTTCCAGGCGGCCGGTTCAGGGCCCACCACTACCGCCGAACATCGTAGCAATACAACGCGTCGTGGTAACGCAGATAGAGTCGTCCATCACAGATAACCGGTACAGCCCAGACGTCCGGTTTGGGTGGTTTGGCCAGTCGAAACCGACCGCGGACCTGGAAACCGGTCTCGCCCGGCTCGAGAAGCGACATGACACCGTCTTGACTGAGGCAGTACAGCCGTCCGTCCGCGCAAATCACGGAGCCCTTGGCGATGTCGTCGGCCGCATACCGCACGTTGCCCCTCTGCGGATCGAGGCAGGCCCAGCCCTTGTGCGTCCGATGCCCCGACACGAAGAGGCTGCCGTTGTACAGCACGGAGGTCCCGTGCAGATCGTCGACAGGCGCAGTCCAGAGCATGTTGACCTTCACTGCGTCAGCGTCAGCATCGAGTTGAATGCGTGCCGTGTGCCCGCCTTTGATGCCGGATGAGCTGGTGAGGACTGCGTTGCCGTCGAGCACAGGCATCGGCCCGATCATCTGCCTGTCGGTGCCCCAGGGCAGCTTCCAGAGCAGGTTACCCGTCTCGGCCTCGACCCCAAACTGGTGCCTGTCGGAGTAGGACACAAGCTGACGCCGTCCCCCGAGCTCGAAGAGATCGGGTTGGTAGCCTGCCATTCGGGCGTCCCGTCGAGAGCAAAGGCGAACACACGGAGGTCCGAGCCCACGTCACCGGTGATGTACAATCTGTCACCGGTGATGATGGGCGAGGAATAGCCACGACCGATGCCCTGAAGCGTCCGGAGTCGCGGCGGGCCATCTTCCGGCCACGACTGGAGCAACCCCGTTTCGGTGCTGACACCGTCGCGACGCTGTCCACGCCACTGCGGCCAGCCGGGCTCGGAGGAAGCGACAAGCGTCCCTCCAACCGGCTCGGACGCAGACAACGCGCCATCGCCGCCCCACAGCGCCACCCCGACGAGAAGCAACATTCCGAGAACGCGGGCCGGCAACCGGGCGAGCGGGAGATTCGAGGGTGCCTGGTGCATGGACTGTCTCCTTTGGACGACTCGCGGATACACGGGATTGTGCCTGCCAACGATGCACGGGACACCGTTCGACATGGCCTCTGAGCGCTATGGGAACTGACCCCGAAGGCGGTATGGAAAGCGCCCCGAGAGCAACTGTCGCCGGTCAGTCCTCCAACACGACCCGGAATCCGACATGATACACCCTCTGCCAGTCGGGGTAACCGAGCCGGAAGGAGGAGGTAGAGCGGTGCTGACGATCGTGCCAGGAGCCGCCGCGGACGACTCTCTTTGCACCCGTCGTGACGTCGTTCCGACCGTCGGTGTCGCTGTACGGGTACGGCTTGTAGGCGGAACGCGTCCATTCGGCCGCGTTGCCATGCATGTCGTGCAGTCCCCATACGTTGGGCTTGTACCGGCCCGCTTCGGCCAGGTGAAGAACGCCGTCGTTGAAGCGTGCGTCCTTCAGCTCGAAGTCCCAGTCTTTTGGCGGGTTCTTGATGGGCTGCGGATTGACCCCTTTCACGGCCATCTCCTTCACCTTGGCGTCCGCGAGATTGGCAAACGGAGAGAAGTCGGCGTCCATGTCGCCAAAGGACAGAGGGGTTGCGGTACCCGCACGGCAAGCCCATTCCCATTGGGCCTCGGTCGGAAGGGAGATTTTCTTGCCCGTCTTCTCCGACAACCACCGGCAATACTCCATCGCCCGCTGCCACGATACGCGGATGACCGGGAACTTGGGATCGTCCATGAAGTACCCACGCTTCACCTGGTCTTTGTAGTGCATGTCGTACACGCCGTTCATGTAGTCCGGATCGAACTGCCGATACTGCTCAAGCGTCACTTCGGTCGCGCCCACCCAATAGGGTTTGGCGATCGAAACGCGCGTCACGGGACGTTCGACGGGCGTCTCGCTGTTGCTCCCCATCGGGAACTCGCCAGCGGGAACACGCACGAGTTTCATCGCCGCATCATCCCCCAACGCCAGTTCCATGGTGACAATCCGCGTTCCGCTCGTGACGCTCTCCTGAAGAGCGCGTGCGGCCTGCTCGGCAATCGGCCATTCGGGGATCGCGGGGGCAGCGGGAGGCGGCGGCAACGCCTTCGGCTTGATGAACTGCGTCTTCTTCTCGTAGGGGTTCAGTACATGTTCCGCATCGGTATCCACGCATGCGTACTGCTTCCGCAGTTCGAGACGCCGTGCCAGGATGTCCTTGTTCGCACCGGCTTCGGCCCACGTGCCTTTGTATGGTGCGTTCAGGTCGATCCACGTCACCAACCTGCTCCAGCCTTCCTCGTCCAGTTTCACATTGTGGTGTCCCTTCGAGAGCATCTGGATAAGTTCACTGGTGTCCGCGTGAAACTCGAGGGGGGTCAGCAGGTTGTAGTCTCCCTCCGGACCATTCCGGCGGACGTAGGGATGCAGGACGCTGTAGGCGGCGGTGGGCGCCGAAAAGTCTGGCTTGGTCTTGCCGTTCTTCGCCACACTCCCGTCGTGGCAGCCGACGCAGAACTTGTCCAACACAGGCTGAATCTCCCGCGGGAAACTGAATCCTCGGGCCGGCCCGTACCATGGAGTGATGTCGCGCGGAGCCCGGAACGCGGCCACCGTCGGCCTGACGGGAATCGTGTCCTTCTGCGGCTCGTGGCAACCGACGCAGGAGGAGATCTCTCCCGGCATGGCGACGGCCCAACTGCGCATGATGGCCAGGGCCTTGCCCTCGGCGTCGAGGGGTTGAAAAGAGAGCGGCGTGTTGGCAGGCACGCGGAAGATGGCCGAGCCGTCCTCCTCGACGGGCACTGTCCCCAGTATGATGTGGACGTCCCAGCCGGCTTCCATACCCATCGAGTAGTGTCCGCCTTTCTGGCGCGGCGAGTACTCGTACTTGTAAACGCGCAGGCTCTTGACAGCGCCTCGCGGCACACCCGCCAATCCCGGTCCTTCGTAGATGTCAGTGATGATCATCACTGCATCCGGGGCACCGGGGCGGACGCGGTCGGGGATGACGGGAGGACGCTCCGTCTTGCGTAGCGGAACAGGCTCGAAAAGCATGGCGCCCTTCTCTTCTTTGAGCTGCAGCATGTTGTCGAACACATCGACCAGGTACAGCCCCCACCCGCCCGCGGCGTTGCATGAGGCGAGGAAGTACTTGTCACTGAGCGGGTAGGGATGCAGGAATCGGGGATGAGACCGATCCACCAGACGATCCAGCGTGATGGCTTCCACCTTCTTGCCGTATCCGGGAATCCGCTGCACGGCACCGTCGGCTTCGAAGCGTCCGCGCGCCGCGTCAAACAGCACGAGTTCGCCCTCGCGTCTCACGCCGTGGTGCCCCGTCACTATACCGACGAACATCGAGCCGGAACCGGGCACGGGACGGGCGTAGAACAGCGAGTTGGGCCAGTAGGAGTTGCTCCCGTAGTATGCCCGTTGATCGGTGCCGTCAGGATTCATGTGCATCAAGACACGGCTGAAGTAATGTGCCGAGTCGGTGTACTCCCAGCGCAAGTACATCACGCGACCGTTGGGCATCACGACCGGGCACCAGTCGTTGTCCTGCTCGAAGCACAGACGTCGTATACCTGTACCATCGGCGTTCATGATGTGCAGGTTGGCGACGTAGTCCTTGCCTCCGACACACGGCACGCCCTGATAGCCGCTGGACGAGTCGAAGATAATCCGGCCGTCCGGCAAGTATACGGGATCGTAGTTGTCCACGTCGTTCCCCATGTCGGGAGAGACCTGGCGCAGTCCCGTACCGTCCACCTTGATCTCGAAGACGGCCCAGGCGCCGTTGTCGGCGATCGATGAGAAGAGGATCCTGTCCGCGTCGAAGTGGAGATCGAAGTCCCCCACGAACTGCCCCGCGGAGGGCTTGTACAGGTCCTTGATGGTGCCGTCGAGCAGAGGCGACAGTGCGGCGATCTCGTTGTCGAACGCTCCGCGGATCTCGCCGGTCTTCTTGTCCACGCTGCTCTTGGTCTTGAGACTGGAGTTGCCTTGCCAGTTGGCCGGCATCCCGGACGCGCCCCGGCGACGCACGAGCAGGAGAGTGTCGAAGTCCAGCAACGGGTTTGCCATCAAGGCCTCTTTCTTCAGGGCCTCGAACGCGGCCTTGCCTTCCTCGCTGTCCATCTTCGGCTCGATCTCGACCAGCTTGGCCAGGTACTCGTCCGCTTTCGGGTAACGGTCGCCGAACGTCCCCTTCAGATCCTCGATGGCCAGCCGCAAGGACGCAGGGGTGCCGCCGCTGACCGCAGACTTCGGGGCTGCGGGTTTCCGGGCCTTACCACGAGACTTGCCCGCCTCGGCGGCGACCGACTGGGCACCCGTGTGCACGACCTTCGCAACGCTCTTCCCGAGCCAGTCAGCGTTGGCTGGATCGGTGGTCAGAACGGCCGTTGCGCCCGTTCCCGGCTTGGGCACAACCACGCCCCACACGGCTTTCCGTTTGTCGTCCAACACGGAGATACGGCATCCGTGAAGGCGACTCTCGTAGCCGTCACGATTCCACACCACAATCTTCTCGATCGGTACGGCCGTGCCCAAGTCCACTTCCCATGCCGGGTCCGGATTATCGTTCACCGTGTGCGTGATGGTGCCCCTTTTCCAATCCCCGCTGGTGTCACCGTCCACGGCCCGGCTGGCTTTGCCGTCGTGTCCCGTGTGAGACTGAACGCTGGGTTTCTTCAGGGCCACGTTCTTTCCGCCGCTGTAGACCTCCACCTCGGCAAGGGACAACGTCTTGCTCTTCCCGGGCAACATGATATGGACGTAGCGGCCGGTCACGCTCGCAGGCGCGGCGGTCTGTGCCTGCAGCCACACAGGCGTCAACAGTATTCCCGCCAAACACAGTTCGGTCAGTCTCATTCTGGCAGTCTCCTGAATTCCGGTCGTTTGCAGGGTGCCCTCTCACGTCGGGCGCGCAGCCTATCAATATACCCCCGCTCGGGGGGAGACGGCCCGATGCCGACATGCCGGACATGCCCTCGGTCACTCGACTCCCGGCAGGCTCAGCGCGGAATACGGCCCCCGGCATCGCCGGACGTCCCTGACTGTCACGGATGAGGAAACGCACAAAGCGCTGGCTGCCTCTTGCGTGAATCCGCGGCCGCGTGTAGAGTCGGTTCGTCTCTGGAACGCGACCGAAAAGGAAGATACCACCATGACCTGTCCTGCCGTGCCAACCCGGTCTCTGCTCCGACGACTTGTGGCCGCGGCCATAGCGATTGCCTGCGCTCTGGCCGTCGCGGCACCCTCCCCCGAAGCGAAGCGTGCCCGACAGATCATCGCCAAGTCGGGTATCTCGGGCGGACTCGTCGTGCATCTCGGATGCGGAGATGGCAGACTGACCGCCGCCCTCCGCGACGGGGACAGCTACCTTGTCCAGGGCCTCGATCCTGATCCCGCCAACATTGCCGGTGCACGGACCTACATCCGGTCCGCTGCGCACTACGGACCGGTGTCGGTGGATCAGACCACGGGAACGGCCCTCCCGTACATTGACAACCTCGTCAACCTGATCGTCGTATCGCGAGATTGCGGAATCCGCAGAGAGGAGATGCTGCGCGTCCTCGCGCCCCGCGGGGTTCTGTGGACTGAAGAGGACGGGAAGAAGGTCACAAAGCCGGTGCCGGACGACATCGACGACTGGACGCACTTCCTACATTCCGCCTCGAACAACCCCGTGTCAAGAGACCTGGCCGTTGCCCCGCCGGCTCGCGTGCAGTGGGTCGGCAGTCCGCTCTATTCCCGACATCACGACCGCATGTCGAGCGTCAGCGCCGTTGTATCCGCGAAGGGCCGTGTGTTCAGCATCTTCGACGAAGGGAGTCGCATGTCGATTCTCCTGCCACCGAAATGGTCGCTGATAGCCCGAGACGCGTTTAACGGCACGATCCTCTGGCGTCGACCGATCGAGGCATGGCACTCGCACCTGCACGGGCTGAAAAGCGGACCGGCATCGTTGCCCCGACGCCTCGTCGCAGTCGACGACCGCGTGTATGCCACGCTCGGTCTGGACGCACCGGTCACGGCGTTGGACGCCGCCACGGGCAAGACACTGCACACGTATGCCGATACGGAGCGCACACGCGAGATCATCGTGTCTGACGGGACGCTCTTCGTGGTGGCGGACCCGAGTGCCGGTCCGCCTGTCGGGAGGAAGAACGGTTGGTGGTCCGAGGGCATCAGGCGCATCGTGGCAGTCGACACCGCAACCGGGAGTCGACTGTGGAGCACGGAACGTTCGGTGGCGCCTATAACGCTGGCCGTGGACGATGCCCGTGTATACTTCCTCGAGCGCGGCGATCTGGTATCTCTCGACCGTGACACGGGCGGAGAGAGCTGGCGTACGGGGCCCGTTCGACGCGCGCCCGCGTTTCCTGTCCAGTACGCGCCGACACTCCTTGTCCACGATGGCGTGGTCCTGTTTGCGGGGGGGGAGGCCGCGGCCAAGAAGAACAAGTCGTGGTACCTGGAAGGCGAGAGGCGAGGACTCGGTCACGGCATACGCCGCGGATACGGGTGAGGAAATCTGGACCGCATACCATCCGCCGTCCGGGTACGCATCTCCCGAAGACGTGTTCGTCGCAGGCGGCATGGTGTGGTGCGGCGACTCGACGAGCGGCCGCGCCATCGGCGTCTTCACCGGACGCGACCTCCGCACAGGCGAGGTCAAGAGCGAGTTCCCGCCGGATGTCGAGACCTACTGGTTCCACCACCGGTGTCACCGAGGCAAGGCGACCGAGAACTATCTGCTCACATCGCGAGTGGGGATCGAGTTCATCGACTTCCGCAAGAAGCAGTGGGACACCAACCACTGGGTACGCGGAGCCTGCCTCTACGGAGTGATGCCGGCCAATGGACTGATCTACGGCCCTCAACACCCGTGCGCCTGCTATCTCGAAACCAAGCTGACAGGCTTCAACGCGCTCGCGCCACTCAAGCCAGTCGAAGCCGCGGAGGATTCGCCTCGCCTGCTGCGCGGCCCCGCCTACGGACAACCCGCCGCGCCCGACAGTCAGCATGCGTCCGATTGGCCGACCTACCGACACGATGTCAGCCGGAGCGGACACACGACGGCCAGCGTGACGGCCAAACTGACGAGATCCTGGCAGACGACCGTGGGCGGACGGCTGTCTGCCGTTACCGTCTCCGGCCGCAAGCTCTTCGTGGCTGCCATCGACGAACACACGGTTCACGCGCTCGACACAGTCGCCGGAGAGGAACTCTGGCAATTCACCACCGGTGCCCGGGTCGATTCCCCCCCGACAATATGGAAGGGACGTGTCCTGTTCGGCTCCGCGGACGGTCATGTCTACTGCCTGCGGGCGAGTGACGGCGCCCTTGTGTGGCGCTTCCGCGCCGCCGCCAATGGACAGCGCGCAATGATCTTCGAACAGCTCGAGTCGCTGTGGCCCGTTCCGGGAAATGTGCTTGTGCTCGACAACATCGCCTATTTCGTGTCCGGTCGGTCCATGTTCCTTGACGGCGGTTTGCGTCTGTACCGGCTGAACCCCGAGACCGGCAGCGTTCTGTCAGAGACCGTGCTGGACGACAAGGCCGACGGCACAAGCAGACCGATCGAGGAATACATAAGCTGGCTCAACATGCCCACGGGCTTACCGGATATCCTGTCATACGACCAGGGCCTGGTGTTCATGAGGGGACAGCCCTTCGAGAGAAGCGGCAAGCGCTTGCCTCTGGAGAAGATGCCATGCGGCCCCAACGCGGACGCGGGAGCGCCCCCGCCGACTCAGAACTGGGCGCATGCCCATCTGTTCTCCCCAACGGGTTTCCTCGACGACACCTGGTGGCACCGCACCTATTGGATGTACGGGAGCCGGTTCGTGAGTGGCTGGCAAGGATACTACCGGTCCGGCAAAGCCGCACCGGCCGGACGTATCCTCGTGTTCGACGATTCACGCGTTTACGGTTTCGGGCGCGAGCAGAAGTACTTCCGCTGGACCACCCCCATTGAGCACCACCTGTTCGCCATGCCGAAACCGGGCGCGTCCACAGTGACGGATGGTCCCGAACCTGCGCCCCCGAAGTTCGCGTGGTCGGCCAAGGTCCCCCTGTTCGCCCGTGGCATGGTCCTGGCCAAGGACGTGCTCTTCATCGGCGGCCCCCGAGACACGGTCGACGAAGCTCAGCTCCAACGTCAGACACAAACGCCCGAAGGAAGGGCTGTACTTGCTGAATACGAAGAGGCTCTGGCAGGGAGGAAAGGCGGCGTGCTGTGGTCCGTCTCGACCGGCAGTGGCGAGAAACTGGCCGACTGCGAGCTAAATGCTCCCCCCGTGTTCGACGGCATGGCGGCCACGCCCGGCAGGCTCTTCCTCGCCCTCACCGACGGCACCGTGCTGTGCATGACGGGAACGGAGCAGTAGCCGCCCAACCGGCCATCCTCATTCTCTGGCCATCAAATTGATGGCCCGGGTTGTGCGCGTGCGTTCCTCCGCCTCGAGCGTCAGCGTCCCCTTGCGCCAGGCTTTGGCGCGATACGTGAACTCGTCGCCCGACGGCAGACACGGCACGGGAGGCACGCGTGCGGACTGGGCAAACCCCCTGCGCACGGCTGGCGCCGCGGAATCCGCGGGCTCATGGCATCCCACACAGCTTCGGGTCTCGCCCGGACGCGCGTACATCCAGATCAACTGGTTGCCCACGACCTGCCGGTCGCTGTCCAGAATCTGGCAGTGCACGAGGCGGTCCGCCGGGATCTCCAGCGAGAACGAACCGTCCGCGGCCAAAGGCACCGTCCCCAGAATACGCGCGTTGGTGCCTGTATGGTTCTTCCATGCCTGTCCGGCACGGCTTGTGTGGCTGTGGTGGCGTCCGACCACCGGTTGTCCCTCGACGATCCGCACGAGTCTCCCGCGATTACGTGTCACGGCGTCCCGACTCACCAGAGCCGATCCGCACAGCAGTCGGGCGGTGAACTCGTTAGTACCGGGGGCCGTAGCCGGAATCCGTGGCGGGAGCCGGGGCACCAGCGCCCGTGGCTCGAAATCGGCCGTGGCGGGATCGTTGTAGATCGGCGCCAGTTCGCCGGATTCCAGATCCAGCATGTAGAGCCCCAGATCCACCTTCTTCACGTCGAACTCCCGGACTGTGGCAGCACACAGCGCGCGCTTGTCGCCCAACGGGGCGATGCAAGTCACAGCCATGTTCTCGAATCGCGGCAGCACCCGCTCGCGCATGCGCCCGGGACCGATCAACGTGGCCCCGCCTGTGGTAGCGCAGATCACGCGCCCAAAGCCCAGCGCCTGAGGCTGCGTCAGACGCAAAACGCGGTGCCGCGGCGGGACCTCGCCCCAGTTACGCTCGCCGGATGCCCGGGTGATATCGCGCCAGAAGCCACGCCGTTCCGGGCCGTACAGCGTCACGTTGTTCGTACCGTCCGGGAACACCGCCTGCACCGTGATCTCGGTCTTCAGCCTGGAGTAGAACAGCTCGAGGCGGCTGAAACCGATGCGACCGTCCGCCAGCACGGTCGGCTCGTTGTCACGACCTAGATTGAACCCGATGCACTGGATGTCGGCACCGTCGGCGTTCGCGATCGCCAGACCGGTCGCGGGATAGCCATGGTACTCGTCGCGCATGCCGATGCGCGTCGTTGAGAACACGATCCGACCGTCCGGCAGATAAACGGGCTGCACATCGTGATAAGGTCCGTCCGTGAGCTGCCTGAGGCCTGTGCCGTCTGCCCCGACCTCCCACAGATGCCACCATGGATCGGCATCCCCGCCACGATGGGAGAACACGATCCGCGAGCCATCCCACGACACCTCACAGTCAGCGACGTAGCCGTCCTCGAACATCGTCAACGGTGTGACGACTCCGTCGGACAGCGCCGAAGAAAGCCGGTACAGGTTCCGACCCGGTCGATACGTGGGCCCCGTGTCGCTGGTCGAATAGGACTGCCTCCAGATGTCAATCTGGAACCGGTTGGGCATGATGTTCGCCCCTTTGATGAAGACCAGCGGCACGTCGACAGCCACGGCGGAGGCGGAGCGCATGTCCGTATTCGGGTTGTGGCTGTCCGGTTGCGGGGAACCGCCCCCCCCGGAGACGACCCGCTGTGACAAGAGACTGTTCCGCCACAGCGCCTCGCGCGCGACCAGGCGAACGCTATGGAATGGATGGCCCGTTTCGGCCTCTGCCAGGGCGTCAAGAGCCTGATCCCCGCCGATGCGTGCAAGCGACACGGCAGCGGCGTAGCGCACCTCGAGCACGTTCCGGTCGTCGTTGAGAAGTCGCACCAACAGCGGCACATGACGATGACTCCCAAGCCACCCGAGCGCCCGTGTGAATGCCTCGCGCCAGCAGGGGGCCGGCGCGTTGTACTCGTCCTGACCCGCTTTAGCGGTCAGGTAGAGATACTTGCCGTTGTAGCCGTGCTCCGCCTCGGTCTTCGACGCGGCCAGCAACTCCGCAATCCGCCCGACAGCGTCGGTCTGTCCCGTGAACATCAGGGCCTTCGCGGCGTTAATACGTGCCCAGCCGTTGGCGTGTTCGAGCAAACCGAGCAACTCGGTCATGCGCTCCCCTGGCGCAGAGAGCGCACAGAGCCATGCAGCGGCAAAAGGGACGGCGCCGGGCGCGGACTTGGCAAGCGCGAGCACGGTCGCTCTTTCGTCCGCCGGAAGAGCGGCGGCTGCGGAATCCGCAAGCTGAGCCCCCAACGCCTCCAGCGCGGCATCGCGGTACGCCCGGCGCACGCCGGCTGTCTCCAGCAGATAGGCGGTGAACAAGTGATGCGCTTCGGGCTCGTACAACATCGCGCCGTCGAAGTCTCCGGGCAGATTGGCTACGAGCAGCAGCCCAATCTGACGCAGGCGCGCGCGCTGGTCCTCGGCGTCGAACGGGAACCGGGAAAGCGCGGACGCGATGGCGTGCGGCGTCTGGTACATGCGATCGACGGCCTCGAACCCCGGGCGATCGTCGACCGGCACCAGTCGCGGGCGTTTGCGCTGAGCGTCGACGGCGTAGTCCGAGTATGCGCCGATCAGCGCGCCCGCGGACTCCGCGCCACCGATGTCGCCCAAGGCTTCGGCTGCGTAGCGGGCCCATTGCGGATTCCGCAGCATCTCGATCAGGACGCTTGCGCCTTGCGGATTCCGCAACCGACCCAGCGCACGGATCGCGGCACGGACCACCCGTTTCTCGGCGTCCGTTCCGGCCGAACGCTTGGCGTAGGGCGTCAGCATCGACAGCAGGGCGTTGGCCGCACCCTCGCCGCCCATCGCGCCCAGCGCACAGGCAGCGCGTTCCATCGACTCCTCGGGTGACGACTCCCCCTCGTGGTCGATCAAGGGGGCCTCTGGCCACACGCGGACGTGGCGAAACGTCGTGGGATAAGTCGGAGTGAGGGTGCCGAACGAGGTGACGCGCACATATCGCGCCGGCTGCGTCGGGAAGGTCACCACCAGTTCGACGGGACTCGTCTCTTTGCGATGACACACGTCGTGAAACACCTCGCCGTCCTGGCTCAGGGACACGGCGTATTCCGTCATGCAGAAGCGGGAGTCAAACTGCGTGACTACGACGCAGCCAACTTGTGTCGCCTTGCCCAGATCGATCATGCACCACTGCGGGAAGGGCACGTTCTTCGTCTGCCAGAAGAGCCCGGCGGCCGGTCCGGTCAGTGCTTCCGGAGGCCCCTTGTAGGTGCTGGAAACAGACACGGGACACCCGCTTGCCAAGTCGCCCGGAGCAAGCTGCCCCAGCGCGTCCACAACGTTCACGGGGGGGCGGTCGGGCGGAACGGTGTGCCACCACTCTCGCCAAGCCCCCCTCTGCGACGTCCGAACGTCGCTCGTCGCAAGCGCGTCAAAGGGGAGTTCCATGCCTGTCAGGTTCGTTAACGCGACCCACGCCGACTGCGCAACGGTCCACTCCGGATCGCCGAGCGCGTCGAGCAAAGCCGGGACGTGTTTGCGGCTCCCGCACCATGCCAATGCGAGGGCGACGTCGCGGCGCGCAGAGGGCGCTGGATCGGTGGTCAGCCGTTCGGCCAGCGCGTCCGCGGCATCGTAAGCGCGCAGAAACCCCAATGCCTCCGCGGCGCCGGCACGAACGGATGCGTCGTCTGACGCCAGTCGGGCTGCGTTGCAGGAGACCTGGAACTGGTACGGTCCATCCGCCAAACCGCTGGCAAGGTAACCGCCTTCCCCTGCCTTGCCCGATGCCGCGAGGAGCGCTGCCAACAAGAAGATGTGTATTGGCTCGTTTCTCACCGCAAGATCGCCCTCCGTCACCCGCTGAAGGGACGCACACCGGTGACCATGTAGTAGACGGTACCGACGACCATGGGCACGAGTCTCGCCGACATGTCGCCCGCAATGATGCCGATCATCAGAGGCTTCAGAGTCTGATATGTTCGGGCGCCGCCGTACTTACAGACCCCTGTCTTGATCAACCACCCCAACAGGAACGACCCGGCCATCGATTTGCCCTGATGCCCGCCGAGGAACACGAAGGCGACGGGGTGCAGAGGCCATCTGGTGAAGCGCAGACGACAGACACCGAAGGCCAGCGCGAGTCCGAGCGCGATAAAAAAGCACGCCACACACGGCCAATTGGGGTGCATGTAAGCGAAGCGATCCCAGCCGCTCAGGGACTCGGACAGTTCCATCGCTCCCTGGGCTTCGAGCCTATACTTGATCTTCATCATGTTCTCGAACGGAAACGTGCTCACCGTGTGCGGCCAGCCACTCTTGGGCGCGCCCTGATCGTACTGCCAGTAAATCGTGGCAGGC
>JGI11705J14877_10001368_pt1 | contig 14017 bp, 13 predicted proteins | sample Etolaghawater15m_FD_14877 | JGI IMG/M metagenome (IMG submission 14877) | reverse complement strand
ATGGAACTGGATGTGCAGAACATTACCGGTGAACACCAACAACTGCTGACACCTTTTATGATTCAGGCAGGTGCAGCATACAATGCAATCTATTCATTTCAGTGCGAAAGAACCCAACAAATTATGAATAAGTTCAGTGCAATTCGTTTTAATCGTTATGCACCAGGACAGATTATGCGTCAGCATCATGATCATATCCATTCACTGTTTGATGGTAATGAGAAAGGTATTCCTGTCCTTTCATTCATTCTCAACCTGAATGATGACTATGAAGGTGCAGAACTATTCTTCTGGGATGATTATGTTGTGCCCCTAGGTAAGGGTGATATTATTATGTTCCCGTCTCTCTTCTTGTTCCCTCATGGTGTGAAGGAAGCAACCAAAGGTAAGCGTTACTCTGCTGTATCTTGGGCTTGGTGATTAGAGTCCACCGTGACCGTTAGAACATGCACCAACAGAAGATCTGCCGGAACTTAAATTGCCAAAATCAACTGCATCACCAAGAGACATAATTTGAACATATTGAATTTCATTTGTGGGAGTTCCTGCAAATATGCCACGAGTAGGTGATGATGCATTTCCACACATATCGTTTGCATTACCAGTGGCAACCAAATCTCCAAAATCAATTGAATTTCCTAGTGTTGCAATGGTTACATATTCAATCGCATCAGTATTAATACTTGGTGATGGATTACTTCCTCCGGCAAAAAGTCCTCTTACAGAATTGCACGAAGGCAAAACACCTCTCACTGCCTGAGATAAATCTCCAAAGTCTGCAGAATTTCCTGCAGTTGCCATTTGAAAATAATCAATATTATTCATAGCAGTTGGAGTACTAGGTGTTGATCTACCTCCAGCAAAAACACCACGAGTTGATGAATTCACTCCTTGGAATGTTAATCTACCTCCAACAAGGTTACCAAAATCTACATATTCTCCTTCACTCTCAAAAATAATTTGATAAATGTTATCATAAGTAACACCAGCATCTGAACCACCAACTCTAAATCCTTTGACACTATTGGAAACTGATGCTGCCTGGTTATAATCATTTGGTGCTGCACCAAAACTGGCGGCACTACCGGTTGATGCTATGATAATCTTATCAACCCCAGTAGAGTTCTGTGCATTAAAGAATACACCCTTAGTTCTTGATGCACAAGCAGTTCTATATGCACCACCAGTTTGAGTTAAATTACCAAAATTAATTGCATTTCCAGTAGATGAAACATTTACATAATCTGTTGTTTGAACATTAGATGGGTTAATTCCAGCACCAAATACTGCACGAGTACCACCAGTCATCAAATCTGGTGACCAACTATCAACTTCCATCCATATCCCGTTAGGAGTTACTCCATCAGAAACAGGTCCGAGTATATAAACTTCTAATTTCTTGGAGTCAGTATTAAATCTGATTGATCCTGCGGGTGCTTGATTGTAAGAAGGAAGTTCAAAATCATCACTTCCACCGAAGGCACTTCCACCTCCTACTGTGGTGTAACCTCCACCACCTCCTGCCCCACCAGAACCACCAGAACCGCCGGAGCCACCACCGCCTCCGCCGCCTCCTCCACCGCCTCCACCACCGTATCCCATTAGCCTAGACCTCCATGTGAATCAGAACAAGCAGCAGTTTGATTTCTTGCGACCGTGAGATCTCCAAAATCCTGTGCATTTCCAAGAGTATTGATAGTTACATAAGAAATAGAATTACCATCACCAGTCATATCACCAAAAATTGCTCTGGTCGGTGAAGAACATGCCGATCCTAAAGAACATCCACTAAGACAATCACCAAAATCTATTGCATCACCAAGACTTGCAATCGTTATATAATCAATAACATTTGTACTATTTGGAGATTGATTTCCTCCAAAAAATAATCCTCTTGTGGAATTGGAAGCACTCGCACCTTCTCTTCTTGCATCTGTCAAATCACCAAAGTCTTGTGCATTACCTTCAGTAGATATTGTTACATATTCTATATTATTGACAGGAGGATATGGAGACGAAAATGGATGTGCTCCTATGGCAATAACACCTCTAGTTGGTGAGGAATGTGACATTGCATATCTAGATGTTATTGATGTATCTCCAAATCTAGATGCATTACCTTTTGATGCGATGGTTATATATTCAATCTCAGTGAATGCCGTAATAGTGGGAGCAATACTCCCTCCTACACAAATACCTCTAGTATTATCAGAAAGACAACTAGTTGCTCTTTTTTGTCTGGTTAAGTCTCCAAAGTCAAAAGTATTTCCAGTTGATTGAATTGTGATATATTGTATGACATTGATATTGGTTGGAAATGTTTCTCCACCCATGAAGATACCACGAGTGGATGATGCACATCCACCAAATTCTGAGGTTGATGTTGTTAAATTTCCAAAATCTGTTGCATTACCTAGAGTTGCAATAGTGAAATAATCAATAGTATCTCTTATACCCTCGGGAGATGTTCTACCACCACCAAATATACCACGACCTCTACCACCACGATANGTAGTATCACCTCTTGGTAGTGACATNGCACCAGTAGAGTTCATCTCAACGGTGCCAGACATCACAGGACCATGAGTTCCGCTTAAACCTTGTATATTGTTTACCTTAATCTCTGACATCGGTTAATATCTCATACGATTATTTATCCAAGACCACCATGTGAATCAGATAAAGAACCATAAACTCTTCTACCAGTATTTAAATCACCAAAATCAGATGAATTGCCAGTAGTTGCTATAGTTAGATACTCCAATGTATCTCCATTTGACGGAGTTCCTGGTTGAAAAACTCCTCTAGTAGAATTTGATGTTCCTCCTGAACCTTCAGCACCAGATCCTGCATCACCAAAATCGGTTGCATTACCGGTAGATGACATTGTTATGTAATCCATAGTATTAGTATATGATGGGGTAAGACCACAATACATCACCATCCTCGTTGATGAAGTTGCACTTCCAGTACTATTTGCCCTTGCCACGGTCAAATCACCAAAATTTTTTGCATCACCCGTGGTCATTATATTTACATAATCAATTGTATTGTAAAAAGAACTTACAATTCTTGATCCTCCCCAAATACCACGAACACCATTTGATCCTTGATAAGGTCTTCTTCCAGTAATAGTGAGAGATCCAAATTCGGAGGCATTTCCTTTTGTTGCTATGGTAAAATATCCGATTGTTTTTTGGAAATCTGTCACAGATGTTCCAGGTAATAGATATCCACCTGCATATATCGATCTAATTTCATTTGAAGTTCCTTGAAAAGCAGGATTATTATTTTGATGCAAATCACCAAAATCAAATGCATTACCGGTTGATGATATTGTAATATAATCAATTATATTGTACCACGTTGAGGATGGTGAAAATCTTCCTGATAGAAAAATTCCTCTTGTTGAACTAGCCCCACCAGATTTTGCAGATCTTGCTACAGTCAAATCGCCAAAATCAGTTGCATTTCCAAGAGTTGAAATAGTCACATAGTCCATGAATTGTTGCGAAGCATGAGGAGAAGATGAGTATCCACCACCAAAAATACCACGACCTCTACTACCTCTCTCTGCCGTAGTTCCACTTGGAGGAACAAAGTGAGTGCCTTTTGTTTCTACAATACCAGATACTTTTGTTCCACTATTTCCATCTCTGTTGGTTATATTATCTACAAATAAATTTGCGGTTCTATCATCACCTACACGACGATACCCAGATCCACCAGAAGCACCTGATCCACCGGAGCCTCCACCTCCGCCACCTCCACCGCCGTATCCCATTAGTTACTCCGACTATAGTATCTCACAGTATTTATCCCAGTCCACCGTGACCGTTGGAACATCCTGCACTAGCACTTGATGCTCTTGTATTTCCTCTTCCTCTATCACCAAAGTCAATTGAATTACCTAAAGACATTAATTGATTATAGTCAATAGTATTATAGTTTGTACTACCATCACGTCCACCGGCATGAACTCCTCTTGTTGAACTACTAACAGATGCTATGGCATTTCTTGCTACTGTTAAATCGCCAAAATCAACTGCATTACCTAATGTTGAAATTGTAATATATTGAATGGCATTTGTTCCAGTATTAGGTACAGGTCCCGTTCCACCAACCATAAGTGCTCTAGTAGAATTTGAACATGCACCACTGGCCTGATTTGTTCCATCAATGTCACCAAAATCTGCTGCATTTCCTTGAGTTGATATAGTCACAAAATCAATTTTGTTTAATCTAGTAGGAGTCATTCCTCCAAAAATAACAGATCTAGTAGAACTAGAAGTTGCTGAGGTATATAATTTATTATTTGTTATTTCACCAAAATCTACTGCATCTCCTGTGCTTGCAATGGTAATAAAATCAATTAAATTATTAAAAGCTGGACTATGACCACCAAAAAATAAACCTCTCGTGGAATTTGAGGACCCACTATATTTACCTCTTTTGAGAGTTAAATCACCAAAATTTACTGGATTTCCAGTGGAAGATATAGTTACAAACTCTATTGTATTGATAAAGGTTGGAGCATTATATCCACCTGCAAAAACACCACGAGTCCTCGATGATGCTGATGCAAGAAATCCAACAGCAGTACTTAAATCTCCAAAATCAATCGGATTACCTGTAGTACTAATGTTTACATAATCTATTATTTCAGTTTCTGAACTGGGTGATCCACCACCTCCAAAAACACCACGAGTTCCACCAGTCTGAATGTCTGGTGAATCAGTTGTGATCTGAACCCATTCTCCTGCTGCAAGAGTTCCAAATCCTACAGGACCACCACGATAATACTCTAACTTCATAGAGTCTGTGTTGAATCTAATTGCTCCTGGTGTGCTCATAATCCAAATCTCCCTTTAAGAACATTATAATTATGTAAGACCTCTTGAGAACTTAATGCTCTTCTATACATTGCACAGTGATTAAATTCTCCATTAGTAAATCCACTATTTCCACAAGGATATCTTCTCATAATTCCTATGGCACTTCCTGTAGCTGGATCTGTTGGAGCGGTCCATGTGTAGGTAACATTCTTATGAAAACCTGATAATTTTCCATTGATGTAAAGTTCAGCATAGGGACCATGATAGACTGCTACAATATTGACCCAGTAACCTCTACCATCAACATATGGTGCGGGTACACCTGATGCCATTTGTCCATTTAATACCTGTTCTTCACCTGTCCTTGTATCTACAATATATTGATTACTCATTCTGAATGAAATTCTTCCAGTATTGAAAGAATCATTATACGATCCATCGCCAGGACTTATCCAAATTTGAAATCCTGGGTTATTGCACCTTTGAATACTAAAAATTGTAGCAGTTCCATCCTCATCTTTGTCAACCTTTACCCAAACTGATATTGTAAGGGGATTTCCTGGTGCGAACCCTAAGATGGGATCACATCTATCAAATAAAATTCCATCATCTCCTCCAGTAAATACTAATCTATCTGGTCCAGTGGAGTCTGCAGCAGAAAATGTTGGAGTTCCATCAAATGCATCATCCCTGATTCCAGATATTGGATCAAAAATTGAAGTGGATATTGCTGGATCATAGGTTTCACTTATATCAACGTAAAATACAAGTCCATCACTTATAAAATCTTTAGCAAATCTTCCTGCTGTTATACCAGAAGGCATCACAATACCAGAAGTTCCAGTGAAGGTGGTGATACCTGCTACATTTGGACCTCCGGTTGCATCTTGACTTTTGATCTGGTCGATTTTAAATTCTGACATTATAACCCTCCGTGACCATTAGAGAAACCACCAGTTAGTCCCCATCTTCCATCAGTTAAGTTGCCAAAATCAATAAAATCACCAAGACTCATAATTTGAGCATAATCAATTGTATCAAGTCCAGTGCTGGGATTTGTTGGAGCTTGAAATCCACCGGCAGCACAAATACGAGTCTTTGATGCTGCACCAGCACCATAATATCTCCCTACAGACAAATCACCAAAATCTTGAGCACTACCAAGAGTTGCGATTGTAAAATAATCTACTTGAGTTCTAGCAGGAGTTCCACCCATTGCAAGTCCTCGAACAGAATTAGATCCTCCCATTCTCACACCATTAGTTGTGGTTAAATCTCCAAATTTGGCAGTATTTCCTAAAGTAGACATCATAATCATGTCTTGATTATCTGTGCTTGGAGATCCTCCAGAAAATATAGCTCTTGTTTTTGAATTGGCAGGTCCTTGACCATATCTCACTCCACCCAAGTCTCCAAAATCAACTGCATTTCCTGTTGATTGAATGGTGATATAATCAATGGTATTAACAGAAGCAGGTCTTTCTCCACCAGCAAATATTCCACGAGTCCCATTTGAAACTCCTGATGCATAGTGTCTGTCTTGAGTTAAATCTCCAAAGTCTGTTGCATTTCCTGTCGATGCAACGGTTACAAATTGTATTCTATCAACATATGCGGGAGCAGTATCTCCACCACCAAATACTCCTCTTGTTCTTGATGAAAGTCCAGATGTATATTCTAATGCCTCCAATAAATTACCAAAATCTATTGCATTACCTGTAGAATCAAGGTTAATATATTCAATTATATCAACTATAGACGGGAATGCATTCCCTCCCGCAAATAATGCACGAGTTCCACCAGTCTGAACATCTGGTGATGTTGCTTGTATTTCTTCCCACTGACCAGCAGCAAGTGTGCCGATTCCTGCCATTGAAGCAGATCCTTCATAGTTTGCACTACCACGAAAGAGTTCCAACTTCATGGAGTCGGTATTAAATCTAAGTGCTCCTGGTTTAATCGACATCAGATATTACTCTCCATAGTTGTATTTAGATTCCTCCGTGACCGTTAGAGAAACCAAATTTTCCACTATTAAATGACTCGTTTAAATCACCAAAATCAATTGCATTTCCTGTGGTCATTATTTCCATGGAATCAACTGTGTCGTAATTATTTGGGCTAAAGTATCCTCCCATAAAAACTGCACGAGTAGAGGATGATGCAGCAGACAGTGCGCTTCTTGCTACTGTTAAATCACCAAACTCTTGTCCATTTCCCGTCGTCGCAATCGTTATAAATTCTGAACTTGCTTGAGTAAATGGAGATGGGCGAGATCCACCAGCAAATATTCCACGAACAGAATTAGAACATCCTCCAGCAGTTAAAACATTAGACATGCAATCACCAAAATCTTGTGAGTTTCCTGTTGTAGAGATGGTGAGGTAATCAATTACATTTATTGTTTGTCCTCCGGCAACAATACCACGAACTGATGATGCACATGCTGTTGGTCTTCTTCTTGCTACTGTTAAATTACCAAAATCTTGTGAATCTCCTGTTGATGCAATTTTTATGTAACTAATTGTATCTACTGTTGTTCCACCAGCAACTATTCCTCTTGTTTGATTTGCTAATCCTATAGGAAATTCGCCATGACTTGCTATGGTTCCAAATGATGTCCCATTACCAGTTGATGCAATGGTCACAAATTCCATATTTGTGGGAACTGGAGATCCTCCGGCAACAATTCCTCTTGTTGAATTAGAAAGTCCCGTCATTGCATAACGAGCAGAGTTTAAATTACCAAAATCCTGTGCATTTCCAAGAGTTGAAATTGATAGATAATCAATATGATCTTGTTGTGTTGATCCATTATATCCACCACCAGTTAATGCACGAGTTCCTGTTCCACCAGCAGAGTTTGTTACTAACTGATTACCAAGTTCATTGTTATTAGTAATCACATCAACCCAAAGTTGACCTGTATAATACTCAAGGTGACCACTATCAGTATTAAACCTTATCATCCCTTCTCCGGGACTTGAAGGTCTCTGTGCTGTTGAACCTGATGGTGGAACAAAATAGTGTGGTGATGAGAATGTAGAGATACCTGATACTACTGGTGCTCCATCTTCATTCTCGTTAAAAAGATTACCTACATTAAGTCTTGACATGATTATAAACCTCCGTGACCGTTAGACATACCACCACCATTATTTGCATTAGCAGTTGTCGTATCACCAAAATCAATTGCGTTTCCAGTGGTTGATATTGTTACATATTGAATTACATTTATATCACCACTTGATCCTTGACCACCTGCTATTATTCCCCGAGTTGGAGATGCCATTCCAGGACCAAAAGATGTTACTTCGGTTAAATCACCAAAATCTTGAGCATTTCCTGTGGTTGCAATTGTTATAAAATCAATTTCTGTCAACTTTGTTGGAGTATTTCCTCCCATGAATAATCCACGAGTTGCACTTGCAGCAGCAGCAGGCATTAGTTTTGCTTGAGTTAGATTGCCAAAATCCAGTGCGTTTCCTGTAGTTGAAATAGTAACATAATCAATTATGTCTCTAATTGGACTTGGATCACCTCCTCCCCATACACCTCTTACTGCAGATGATAGTCCCGCTGTATATACTCCAGTAAAGAGACTATCACCAAAATCAACTGCATTTCCTTCTGATGCAATGGTTATGTATTGTTTTACATTGGTCATGGATCCTGGACCACCATTTCCCCATATTCCACGAGTTTGATTTGCACATGCACCACTAATTCTTGTTAAAGTGCCAATCAAATCTCCAAAGTCTTGTGCGTTTCCTGTGGATGCAATTGTTATAAACTCTAGTATGTTACTAGTAGCTGGATTCGTATATCCGAGACATTGAACACCACGAGTTCTTGATGCTAATCCACTACCTTCATATGATGTATCAGATAAATCTCCAAAATCTTGTGCATTACCAAGTGTATCTATTGTAATATAATCCAATGCAGCAGATGAATTGGATGCTATGGCATACACACCACGAACTCCTGTTCCACCAGCAGAGTTTGTTACATTCTGGTTACCAAGATTAGGAGACTCACCAAGTATCGTTGCCCAGTGGTCATTTCTCCATACCTCAAGTCTTCCAATATCAGTATTAAATCTCAACATTCCTGGTGGAGGACTACTGGGTCTTTCTGCTGTTGATCCTGATGGTGGAACAAAATAATATGGTGATGTAAATGTTGTAAGTCCTACAATATCTGGACCGCTACTACCAAATTCATCACTAAAACCTGAAGCCTTAAATTCTGACATAATTATAAACCTCCGTGACCATTGGAACAACCAGAGAAATGATTTCTTGCTTGATTTGCCAAATCACCAAAATCTAAAGAATTTCCTGTTGTTGGTATGGTAAGAAAATCTATTTCATTACTCTTTGGATATGGCGAAGCATGAGGATCTCCTCCAGCAAATACACCACGAGTTGATGAACATGCTGATGCGGCATGTCTAGTATTTGTTCTTGACATATCACCAAAATCCTGTGCATTTCCGGTAGATGCAATGGTGATAAAATCAATAGTATTCACTGGTGTTGTAGGTGCTGCACCAGTAATACCTCCACCAAATACTCCTCTAGTTGCACTTGAGAACGAACAACCAAATTGTGATCTTCCTGTTGATAAATCTCCAAAGTCCTGTGCATTTCCTGTTGATGGAATAGTAATGTAACCAATAGTGTTATAAAAATTTGTAGGACCATCAGATCCTCCAGCAATTATGCCTCTTACAGAAGATGCACCTGTTCCCATCACTGCACAAGCGAGAATTAAGTCACCAAAATCTACTGCATTTCCTCCAATTGGTATTGAATGATAATCAATTACACTGCTAGTAGATGGTGTAATTCCACCAGAAACTATTCCTCTAGTGGAATTTGATAATCCCATACAATATCCTCTAGCAACTGATAGATCATAGGTGCTATCTACTGAAGATCCTGTTGATGCTATTGTATTTTTATATATATTTGATCCTGTTACATAACCTGAGAAAAATCCAAAAACTCTACCAGCATATCCTGAAGGACCCAGTGCAGTAACACCTAAATCACCAAAGTCTTGAGCATTTCCTAAAGTATCAATGGTGACATAATCCATGTGGTCTTTGTTTCCTGCATTGTATCCACCACCAAATATTGCACGAGTTCCTGTTCCACTGGTGGAGACTCCATCTGTAGCGGCACCATTTAATGGACCACCAAGTTCATTGCTACTTGCTTCAAATTCTAACCATGTCAATCCATTCCAATATTCTAAATGTGCAGAGTCGGTATTAAAACGAATGGAACCAGGCGGGCAATCGGATGGTCTCTCCGCCGTGGTTCCAGATGGTGGTATAAAATATTGCTGACCAGAAAATGTGGTGATACCAGACAATACAGGGCCACCAGTATTCGATTCGTTACCTATACTATCGACCCTGATCTCAGACATCTACTATCGGTTCCAGAAATCCATATTCTTATATTTATTTATGACCTCTTCACTAAGCACCTCAGAATAGTGCTTTGACTTCTTCTCAATTGATGATCTAACCTCGTGCATTGTTGGTAGACCATATACTTCTTTATCTTTTTCTCTATCTTTTGCTTTGATATTCTCAAAGTCATACTCAAATGGTTTGAGTTTTAAGAACCAATGAATACCTTGCAGTGCTTTCTCTGGGTCACTTACCAGATCATCATACTGTACAAAATGAATATGTTGAGTTTGATTCTGTCGAAATGCAGTGGCAAGTGCATTCATACTTTCCCATACAATACCACCAGGATTCATCATGTAATGGCATCGTGCATCATCAGTAATGAACAATCCTCGCTTGAGCATTGCCTTATCAATGAAGTTCAATCCACCATCTTTTTTAAAGAGTGTGATAAATGATGCTAATATATCTAGTGGATTACGAACAGTACAAATTATCTTTGGATCATCGGTCACATATTTCTTCAGCATATCAATGTGTGCAGGCCATGCTCTACACTTATCAATGATGACTGGTTCATCTCTATCGGAATAATAGTTGATGATACCATCACGCACCATCTTACGGAATACATCGGGTTTAGGAAATGCCTGTGCCTGTTCTCCCTGAAGTATGTCGTTCGTATAATACATAACCTCAAACACAGGGGACAATGTGCCCGCATGTATTTGAGGATTTTGGTTTAATATTGCAGTCAAAAGTGTGGACCCCGAACGAGGGAGTCCACAATCAAAATGAAATTTCATGTTTTATCAGGCGTTTACTGCTTCGTACTTATCCCAGAGTCTAGTTGCTTCTGCCGCATAATCATATGATGTTTCATACCTTTCATACTCATTAGTCGTGACCGTATCAGTTCTGGTGGTCACACCATCAGTGGTAGTTTCAGACTTAGAAGTAGAAGTATTTGTGTATGCATCAGTATGAGAATACTCCGATGTCGTTGTCGTGGTTGTGGTGGTGACATCACCAACAGTCGTCACTCCTACAGATGTTGTAACACCAGTGATTGTCAGAGTAGATGCAGGATCCACAACAATTGGAGTATCAACAGTCGTATATCCTTCAGAATCAGAAGTTTCGGTTACAACTCTGGTAACTTGAGATCCGGTTATTGTCATGACAGTTCCGACACCGGTATAAGTAACCTTATCAGTTGTGGTCGTAGTCAGACCAACACCAGATTCCCAGGCAGTGGTGAGACCAACAGTCACAGAAGTTTGAACACCAACTAAAGTGTCTGTAATGGTTTTATATCCAGCGGCAGTTCCAACTTCGGTGATGTAAGTCTGAAGTTCTGCCTTGGTGGTAATGATTCCGACATAACCATCAGGAGTTCCATCATCATCAGGATCACCTGCACCAATACCCAGATAAATGGTATCCTGTGGAGAACCAAAACGAGGAAGTTTTCCTGCCTTATTTGCGGAAGTACTGTGTTCACCCTTGAAAGAATCAGCATGTTTTGACAACCAATCAGGTTGTCTACCCTGTTTTGTGAGTGTATATTTAATGACTGGTTGAGACATTTTTATTAATTTGTTCTAGAGTATTTACCATTGAAGAGATGAGATCCAAAATGTCCAGTCTCTACCCAAGGAGCACACCAGACTTTACCACCAATCTGTCTATATGAATGACAGAAAAAATAATCCTCAGATAACAAATGGTTTGTATCTTTATTTATCTCTACACGGAAGTAGTCTTTGATTTCTACACCGTCAGGTAAAGATCTTCCACCATTAGTATATATGGGAGTTACAGGTTCGAGTGCTTCAAGACAATCACGGCGAATCATCATGAAGGCATTGCCACCGTGTTCAATTTCAAATGGTTCATTTTCATTTTCCATCTTAATTCCCGGAAGAAGATTAATATTGAAAACACCACCGGTACGTCCAATGTCATCTTCACCGGCAAGTGCCGCCATACGAATTTGTTCCCAGTTGTATCCCTTCAGTGCAACAGGACCAATGATCAATTCTTTATCTGCCTTGATCATTCTCACAATATCTTCGACACGGAACTTAATGTCCGCATCGATGAACAAAAGGTGAGTTGCATCAGGCAGATTCATGAAGTGGTGAGCAATTGTGTTGCGACCACGTTGAATCAGGGACTCATTACCAAGAAAGATGGTGGTGAGTTTGACCCCTGACTTATTACATGATTCGGAGAGTTTGAGAAGTGAATCTGTATATTCACTTGTACACATACCCCCGTACATAGGGGTGCCAATAACAAGATGTAAACTCATATCACTCTTCTGCTGCTTTCAATTTAGCAAACTCTTCGTCTACAGAGGAAGGAAGCATGGTGGGGAAGTCAGGTTTTGCAAGAGACTTCTCATCCAGAATCGTGAATCCACGACTCTCTGCAAATCGTTCCGAACAATCCTGGAACTTATCCGCACACTTTTCCAACCACTCAACGGTCATTTCATGTGAAGGTGCCTGACCATTTTGGATCAGTTCATTCTCCATCTTCAGATAGTTGAAGACCTCTGCCTGTGCGTGTGAAACATTCACACCAATATCAAACAGATAGATGGAGTTGCCCTCATCAATCACACCACCACGAGGACGTGCCGAGTTCAGTGCCTGCTTCAGTGCAGTCATCACATGGTAACGCTTCTCTTCACGCTCATAATCTTCTTCGGTAATGTGATCCTTACCGATGTGATCCAGAACAGAACGATACTGAGTCATCAAGAAAGACATCTTACGGATGGCACCCTTCATTGAGTTCTCAATGTTCATGTTGTTGTTCATGAGTTCGATCATTTCGATCTCAAGTTCTTCACGATCCAGATCATCCTCGGCAGCATCAATTTCTCTCTGCTTTTTCTTGATCTTAATCTCATTCTTACGACGATTGATTTGTGCTTCTGCCAGAGCACTCTTCGTTCTCTCAATCGCGGCAAGAGTATGTTTAATACTACGGACAGGTGTCAGATCAGTGATATCCAAAGTCACAGTCATCATCTGTGAGTGAGACTTATAGAAGTTGTCACAGGCAGCTTGAGTTGCAGGCAGAGTTTCCTCAATGTGAGTCAACATTCCTTTGTATTCTTGCGGCAGAGGACCAGTTGCAAGTTGTGCAAGGTCACTCTTGAGCGTTGTAACAGAAATTTCTGATCCTGGAGTCAAATCTACCGAAGTAATAGCAGAACTTTTCTCAGTCATATCAGTTCAATTTATATTTTAATAACTATCGTATTTAGTATAATACAATATGCGGGTTTTTACAACCCTCCGTGACCGTTAGAAACAGCAGCACCGCCAGCAGTTGTTTTATGCGATAAATCTCCAAAATCTACTGCATTTCCTTCTGTTGATAGTTCAATATAATCAATGTTAGCTGATGCATTACCACTAGGATCTCTATATCCTCCTGCCCATATCCCACGAGTGGCACTTCCCGCAGTGCTACAAGTGGACATATTAACAGTCAAATCTCCAAAATTAGTATTACCTCCTAGTGATGAAATAATCCCATATTCAATATCACTTTGTTTAGTTGGAGTTCCTCCACCTCCCCATACTGTTCTTGTTCTATTTGCACATGCAGTCAGAGACCATCTAGGATTGCTTAATTCTCCGAAGACAACATTATTTCCGAGAGTATGAATGGTAACGTAACTAATTTCTGCTGTTCTTTGCAGTCCTGGTTGAACTAAACCACCAGCCAT
>JGI11705J14877_10001367_pt1 | contig 14018 bp, 6 predicted proteins | sample Etolaghawater15m_FD_14877 | JGI IMG/M metagenome (IMG submission 14877) | reverse complement strand
CTTGCATCATCTGCGCTCCCTGTGCCTCCTGCACATCCTGTGCCCCCTGCACTACTATCGTCCCCTGTGCCTCCAGCCCCCCCTGTGGCTCCGACACCTCCACATCATCACCATCATTCCGATTCTGGGTCATCCATGCATCTAGTCGTACCCGGTACACATTAAAAATCCCTTCCCGATCGGATGAAAAATAAAGCCACTCTCCCGAAGCATCGATCCATGGGTCGCGGATATCCAAAATCGGACTTTCCAACAACGGTTTCATCGTTCCGGTTTCCGAATCGAACTGATACAAGCTTCGGTTATGTCGCATGGCAGCCGAAAAAATCAGTCGCCTACCGTCTGGGTGCCAGCTCAGATCATGTACCGTTTCTCCGGACGTAAAGCTGGTCATCGGGGTGATGTCTCCGGTTTTCGGGTCCACAAGCACGATATTCTGTGTTCCGTCGTTTAGACGGATCGCGGTCAGGTCACCCGCCGGGTTCCATACCGGCCCCTGGATTCGTGCATTATGCGTGATTCGCTGGCTCTCTTCGGTTTCAAAATCATAGATGTAGAGATCTTGGTAGGTTTCTCCCACCTTGTTTTTACGTGCTCTGCTGTAAGCAAGTTGCCTGGAATCGGGGGAGAACGAATACCGATGCCCAATGAAATCAAGCGTTAGCCCGGAGGTGAGCCCATGGGAAAATTCATACGCAATATCGCCGGGTAACCGATCCATTCCGTTCAGATCTTCAATCAACGTGGCAGATTGCGGGTCCTCGCGGTTCGATTCGGCCTGGTTGCCATTCTCATCAACCCGCTCCAAAATAAGGGAGGTTCGGCTGCCGTCGCGTCCCCGGTTGCTGATGTACCCAAACCACTCTCCATCGGGGCTGAATTGTGGGTAAAAGTTGAAAAACCCGTCCGGTTCCAGCGTTTCAGAGGATGTGAGTTTCAGAGTTTGCTGGATGGCCTGATACTGCTGCAAGGTTTCCTCTACAAAATCATCGAATAGCTCGGTGCCCGGGATGCCTGTTGCCACCTCTATGACGCTTGAAAAGTCGGTTTTTCCACTTTCGGCGGCGGCGCGTGAGATATCAGCCACCACCTGCTCGCCAAAACGATGGGTAAGATAGATCACAAAAGCGAATCCCTGGTTGTACACCGTTTCGCGTTCGATGCTGGTTTTGGAGCTGAAGGTTCCCATGCGCTCAAAGCCAAGCTGGGTGCCGGTTAGGATTCGGGTTCGCAAAATCATATCGCGATGGGTGTCCCATTGATCGTAAAAGAGGCCGGCACGCTGGTATTGAGCTGTACCCTCTGCAAACCAGCCGGGGATTCCGACCGAGGTAAATGGCAGGGTAAAAATCCCTTTCGGATACCCGTAGAGTACATCCGGTCGCCGGACATTTTCGTAGGAGAGCCATTGCAGGTAGATCGCAGGAATCGATTTGTCGCGCGTCATCGACGACTGGATCTGAATAATGTGCAGATATTCGTGCGTGATGACATTCCGCAGCCAGCGATGGGTTCCGCGAAGCGGGGAGTCGAGAGCGGGTACCCAGATTTCAATTTTGTCGTCGAAAAAGAAGGCGGCTCCGTTGGAGTAATCTTCCCGGTCGCGCAACACAATGCTTACTTTTTTTTCGGGTTGATGGTCATACAACCGGGTGATGGGGCCATGGATCTCCTCCGCAATTTTGGAAACGACTTGTGCGGTACGGCTGCTTCCCTCCTGAAAGTGCACAAAGAAGTTGGGGCTTTCGATGGTGTACCAGGGGAGGTGATTTTTGGGGTAGTCGTAGAATTGCGGGTTTACCTGGGCGATGGCTTCGCGGGGTGATGGGATAAGCAGAAGGGGAGGTAGCAAAAACGGTAATAGAAGCAGTAGCAGAATGGAGAATCGCAGTGGGTGTGTACTCCTCTTGATCGGCTCGGCGAAGACCATAGACGCTTTTGGTTCTAGGAGTATGTTTGATTGCATATACTTCATGGCCTATTTCACGACTGCAATTTTTATCAGTTTCCGCTCGGTTGTGCCGTTTACGGTACCGATTACCTGAGCAAGATACCCTCCGCTGGCCCAGTCTGAGGTATCAATTTCGATCTCCTCCGGCATGCCACCTGTTGCATTGACGAGGGTTTCAAACATTGGGACCCCCGAGGAAGTGGTAATGCGAACTTCTACGGTTCCCTCACCAGATAACTGGAACCGAATATGAGTATGATCTCTTGCAGGGTTGGGCCAATTGTAGGTCTCCTCGCGAAATAACACCCCAAAATCGGGTTGATCCAGTACCGCCATGGATAACGATCCATTCACTTTGTTGTTTTGTCCCCCGTAGGCGTTTTCCCAAAGACGGTTTCCCATGGCCGGAAAGTTCCATACCGTCAGATCTCCGGCAGGACTAACTGCCAACAGTTCCGACCCATGGATTGCCGGCGTGAAAGGACTTCCTTCACCCTGTTCCGGAGCACCGCCCACGAGCAGCGGCGACCCTTCCAGAGGATGTAGTTCGCGATCCAGCAGATAGAGATTGGTAGAAGATTCGCTGTAACCCATCAGTAGAATATCCATATGCTGGTCTCCGTCAAGATCCGCGACAAGCGGTGTACCAGCAAGAGTACCATTGGGTAGATGAAAGGGCAGAAATTCCAGCATGGCACCGGTCGTATGCAACGCAATCAATTCATTACGGGCCGGGTCGATGAACATCAAATCAGGGGTACCATCACCGCTAATATCTGCGATAGCAGGCCAGCCCAGGATCGCTTCCGACTCATACAGACTTTCGGCTTCGAGTTGCCCCTCTTTTCGCAGCAGCCGATACAATTGATGATCGGTGAGCAGAAATGCCTGGGGAAAGTCGATCCAACCGAGGTGAAGACGCTCTCCCGGACTCACAGGGATGCTGGTTTGAAGTGTTCCATCAGCCGAAGTCCACTCTACGATCCCTGCAGGCGTAATCTGGACTTGCTCCTGCTCCTGAAGTTCCGAAACCGTGACAGCTTCCTCAAACCCATTTGGATCAACAGTCTGTGTAATGGGATTGACTGTAATCGTTGTGCCGTCCACAACGACTCGTCCTGCGCGGTCCGAACTCAGCAGTCCAATCGAATTACGATTCGTACCAGCATCGACCTCGGCACTCCAAAGCGGATTACCGCCCGGATTGGAAAGCGAATAACTTTGAAGCTGCACCGGATTTGTATCCGACGATTCAAGCATGAGTAACTGGTCGAGGGATTCCAAAAGGAGTGGTTGCCGTTGCATGAACACGATGGGCACATCAAGAGTACGAACCTGCTGATCCTGCAAACCAAATGTAAACCAACTATCATTGCCCGGAATTAGTAGAGATGTTTCCGCTTCCGTTGTATAGGGAATCGGCGTCACTGGGTACCGTGCCGGAGATGGCCGGGCAGAAAGGGGATTAGTGAATCGGGACCCTTCCAACCGGGTTTGATACACTTTTTCTATCCATCCCGGAAAGGGGCTGGTTGCGCGAAGAGACAGGGACGCGACCGGCCTATTTTCCGAAAAATCGAACAGTTCGATAAAGGAGGGTGCACCGGAATGACTTCGGCTTGATGGAGTTGTATCATCGGCGAATCGGTTTTCATAGAGAATAATTTCACTTCCCGTTTGTGTGATGACCCTCGCATTATTTCCATCAAACCAAAAATCGAAAGCAGAGCCGTTGACCTCATTTTGGGAGAATCCAAGCTGAACCGGCCTTCCGATATCCTGGGCTCCGTCTGCCTCCATGACTTCAACACCCCTTTTTTTCGGGTTGTCGTTTATTCCGCGATTTTGTTGGGTTCGGGCCCGGATTAGTGATTCATCCACCCGCCAAATTAGTATGCCACCATTGAGAACGCGGTTTGTGTCTCCGTCCCGGAACTGACCTCCCGGTAGAGAGAAGTCGTAGGGTTGTGCATCGATCACGACACCGGGGGTAAGCAGGTCATCAAATCCTGCATTCTGAAATACAAATACAGAATCCTGGTTTGTAAATGTCTGCTCCACGATGGCACCGTCTGGTGTTCGGATGGTAAGAGTTACTCCGGAATCGAGTGGATCGCGGTGGCGGTTTTCGAGTAGATAGTACTCGTCGGCCGAAAGGGGAATCTTTACGATGCTGTCCGGCTGCCGAAGAGATGCTGCCGGAAGTTCCAGGACTTTAGGATCACCATTTTGCAGATCAAGCGGTGAAATTTCAACTGGGGTTTCCCATCCTAATTGGATCTTTTCCCATGCAGAAAGTTCGGGAGGGAAGAGTCCATTGTAGGAGAAAATCCCAGCTCCGTCCATCAGTCCAAAACGGCCTATACCCGATTCGCCGGTTTCGGTGTTAAATAGATCCGGCAATCCGAGATGGCTTCCAATCTGTGCGGTTAGCAGGCCGTTGATGGAAAGTGGAAGTAGAAAGGTTTCTCCGGTGATACTCTCTCCGGCTCGGGTATTGGTTCGCGGAAGAATAACCGTATTGGAGATTATTCGGCTGCTATTTTGAACCGGAAACCCGGTAAACGCCGGGTCGTCGAATAGCTCCCGGAACGCGTTCGTGCTGAGGTATACGGAGGGAATATCTTGCGGGGTTTTGTCGAGTGTGGTTCCGGAAAGCTGAATATCCCGTCCGATTCCTGCATGAAAAATAACAAAGAGAAGATCGTCCTCCGGCTGAGCGTCGATCCACTCCCCCCGAAGGTTGAGTGTTTCCCAGGCGTCACGAGCAAGATTCGCAAGCGGTGCAGGATCAGGATCTGGACCGATGGGAGAGTAGATTTCCATCGAATTTGGAAGGCGAATAATGGATTCGAGCACCTGATAAGAGATGCTGAGTCTGTCTCCGGAGTGATATTCAAAGTAGCGTTTGGCAAACTCCAGGTGAGCTTCAAAGTGGCCTCGATCATGGGGTAATGGATCGATCGATGTACCGGGGTCCTCCAGATAAGGAATAGCTCCCGCTTCAAACGTACCGGTACCGGATGTGTAGGGATTTTCATCCGGCTGAAACTCCACCATCACCGCAACGATATGCAGATTTCCTTCAACTGGCGCAGGATTGGAAGCCAAGCTGGGCGCCTCATGGATGAGCACACCTTCGGTATTCCGTAAAACCTCTCCGGAAAAACCGAAAACAGGCAGAGCCAGCAGCGAAATCAAACCAAGAAAAAAGAAAAACGCCGCACCAATAGGGGCAGCGTTTCGCAAAAATCGTGCAGGGATAAAACCCATCATTGGCATAGCCGGACGCAATTAGAAGTTGAGCATCAAGCTAAGACGAATGGTGTTCGCAAGCGGGTGGTCCTCTTCGAGCGTGTAGATGTAGCTAAAATCAACTCCAAACATGTTGTAACGAAGGCCGGCACCCAGGGTTAAAAATCGGCGGTTCCCGTTCTCCTCATGCTCATGATAGTAACCGGACCGAAGTGCAAACTGCTGATTGTACCAATACTCAAGACCGGTTCCAAACATCAACTGATCCATGAATCCGAGTGTTACCGTTTCGGTACCATTAAATCGCTCAAAAGAGCCCCAGGACTTAAACAAAGCTTCGAAGGAGCTCAGCGACTCGTAGGTATCGCCTCCTTCACCATCCCCGGAGACCAATTCATTGCGGGCCATGATTTTGGAGATATCATTGGCGATGGTCAGCTGATTGTATCCTTTTCGATCCAGATCCAGTGTGAAAGCCCATCCCGCTCTGAACACGGTAGGTAGCGGGTCTTTCTGCGGAGCATCCGTATACTGAATGCCCGGCCCAATGTTGGAGATATTGAAACCAGCATTAAACTGTGCACTACGGCCAGCCAGCTGAAACGGTGTTGTCTTATACAGACCAGCAAGGTCGATCCCCACACTGGAACCTGGGTTGATCTTTTGCTCTCCAACCTGACCATCCGCCAGCGAACTGTAAATAAACCGGAACCCGGTTCCGAGAGAAAAATTGTCCGTAAGTCGGAATCCGTACGAGAGCCCGCCTGCTAGCTCAAAACTGTTAAAGCGTCCCATTTCAAGACCTGTCTCATCGGTACGAATCTGCTGTCCGAGATTCAAAAAAGTGATGTGACCTCCAATGGTGCCAATCCCTTCCAGATGGTACGTGCCCACCAGGTAGTCATAGAACAGGTCTGCATTGAACGCTGGCAGCCAGTTGGCATGGGTGATATAGAGTTGATTCTGGTTCTGAAAGGCAAGTCCGGCCGGGTTCCAGAAAATCGCAGCAGAGTTGTCTGCAATGGCTACGCCAGTGTTCCCCATCCCTGCTGCCCGCGAATCGGGTTCAATCTGCAGAAAGGGTACAGCGGTGATTCCAACCTGAGCGCGGGCCTGTGCAAACAGTCCGAGTGCGAAAACGAGAGTAAGTGTAAGTTTGATGATATTTCTCATGATTCTGAAGTTTTGAAAGCTCAAATATACTATATAATGGATATTTACGCTATTTGTTATCTGATAATGACAAATTTTTCGATTTTTTCCCGAGTTTGTCTTCCTTCCGGGGTATCTGCTCCAACCCTAAGCACATAAAGATAAGTACCGTTAGCCAGGCGATCATAATTCCGGTCAAGACCATTCCATTCAATGTAAGCATATGCATTCGATGTGATTTGTGATTCATTTAGCTCCGTAACCGGCACACCGGAGAGCGTGAAGATCCGGATATGAATATCCAGAACATTGCCGGGTTGATTGTGTTCGAACACGAAGCGGGTTGTTTGACTCATCGGATTCGGATAGTTGTAGACATTGCGGATCTCAAGTTCACCGCTGTCTGCAACCTCAAACTGAATCTCCTGCTCCGAGGCGTTGTTGAAAACATCCCATGCCCGAACGTTCAATCGGTACATTCCCGAAGGCAGTGCCTCCAGGGGATACTCGATACGCCCCCTCTGATATTGATCCGCTTCACTTCGGTAATACTCATTCAAGAGGATCGTTTTTTGGGGTGTTGTATCGATCGTAGCTATCATCTCATGTCCTATACCTGTTCCTGTAGTGTTGATTCCTGACGGATCTTCCAGATCAACCAGAAGAGTCGACGTACTCCCGACCAGATTGCCGTTGACAAACGCCGGGTCGTTCAGATAGACATCCATGACGGGGCCTTCTGAATCTTGTTCTGCATCGGGATTGATCCCGTTGAACAGAAGCTGCGCAGAGGACGCACCTGCATCCGCTGCATCGGACGAGGCGTATACAAGGATACGTCCCGTGTTTCCTGAAAAATTGATATCTGCCGGCACGATAAATTCAGCATCAAACATGCCGTTCACAATAGTAGAGCGCCCGTTGAAAAGCAGATCATTCTCTACGGTATATCTGCAGTCGTCCAAAAAACATCGATCCTCCTGCACCCATNCCAGATCNGGCAGNCGAACATTTCGTTCTGCATCGAACACTCTCATGGTGGCCTCTCCCTGGAAATCCTCTCGTGGCATTCCGCTGGCATCACGTACCATCCCCGAAAACCGAATACGATCGAGTGCGCGAATGGTGATCACCGTATCTGGATTTGCCGCAAGATCGATGCCATTGATCGTTTGAACGACAGCCTGCCCCTGAGGAAGTCCTGTTCTCATAGCAGGATCTCCCAGCAGGATAAATTTCCGTGCGTTAAAACCGGCGCCCTGACTCGTGTTTTTGGTGCGTCGATAGACATCTCCAAGCCGCAAAGGTAAGCCTTCTTCATCGCGTTCCAGCATCTTTCGAGTAAGCTGGATGTTGAGTCCAAAATTGTTACTGCCAGGTGTAGAGCTGGTGTATACAACCCTTGTAGTGGTGAGTGCAGCCACGGTTCCTCCCTCATCCCAAAGCAGTGTTTCCTCCGCCCCCGAGAACGATTCGTGATCATCATAGCGTCCAAACTGGCAGGTGGCGGTCACAAAGATTGTAGGCCTGTCCGCATTGGTGAGAAGTGGAACATCATCCACCGTAAAAATCTTTTCATCCGACAGAACAAACTGTCCACCGTGGCCCGAGTAGTTCACAACCAGAGCCCCCTCGTTAAATGCTCGGATCATGTCGGAACGAACTCCGGGAAGTCGCCGCCCTTCGGCAGAGTTTTCGACCGGGTAGGAGAGCATGTAGATCTTATCCACCCTTGTCGCAGTGCCATTTTTGTCGATTTCGACGGCCGTTCCATCCGCATTCAGTGCATGAAGATCGCGGTTTCGCTCAACCTCCGGGAAATCATCATCCGCTACAAAGACAAACCGGTTACGCCAGTCACCAAGCGATTCGGCCGACTCGTACCGTTGAATCTTTTGCATCAACCCGCGAGCCTGAGCCAAGGTATTCACTGGGAAACGGCCAATACCGATATCTATACGCTCTGAGGAGGTTTGAGGTGACCACTCTCCCTCCGTTTCGTCCAAAAGCCCGAAAAAGTCATCACTACCGTAACTATTGATACGATGGAGGGATTCCTCACTTTGATAGGTGACCACATGGTTTCGGAGCGGACCCTCCAGCCGGTCTTTGTAATCGAACGTAGCGCCGCCAAACAGAAGAAGGTGCTGAAGGGGCTCACGGCCATGAGCAAGGGCACGGTCGTAGTGGAATTTCACATAATCTCTCAGGGCGGTTGGGTCCTGGGTTCCTCCGCTGAATTCGTGGAAAATTTCCTGCTGGGTTGCAACTACAACGGTAAACTGATCGCGTGATCTTCGGTACTCGGCCCACTCTTCAGCCAAATCCCGGAATGTTTCTGAGGTAATGATGAGATAGTCCGGATAGGCCGTTTCACCGGTCAGGTTTTGCGTGGGCACCGCAACAGCGGGCAGAGGGGTTGAGGGTGTTGCTTGAGCAACAAATCGCTGTCCCTGCGCGAGGCCGGCGAAAGGAGTTGGATTGGGGGTACTGGTAGTATTGGGGGTACTGGCAGTATTGGTAGTACTGGTGGTACTGGTGGTACTCGTGGGATTAGTGGAAGTCGTGAACAAGGTTGCTGTCTCATAGGCGGCTGTGAACCGGAAAGAAGATCCAAATTGCTCGACCGAAACAAGTCGCGGCTGTTGCGGATTGGACACATCCATCACAATTGGTTCGGCAGTGTATCCCTGCAGTTCGTACGTTAGATCGGTCCCGTCAGCTACCGACAAGATCGGTGCAAAAAAGTGTAGCACCTGACTGTCACCAGCGGTTAGTGAGCGATTGAATGAGATTCGGACCCAATCGAAAAATGCCTCACCGGCCGGGTCGGATGTACTTAATGTTGCTTCCAGCTGAAGGGATTGCGAAGCAACGGTTGTGGTGGCGTACAGCGTTCCCATTCGTGCAGAGAGGCCCTCTTCCGAGGAGTAACTGTTAATCGGGTTGATGGTTCGGCTCCCGACCGGTGCGCCATTCAGGGAAAAAGACACGTTGAGCGGCTGCAGAGAACGCCCTGCAAACTGAATCTCCAGTGTAACCGGCTGCCCGGTATTCAGCCCCGGCACCTCTGTTTCCAAAATCGTTTGGGTTCTTCCTGCGGCGGTATTTGTGAGACGATCGGAAAACCAGATCCGGCCCGACTTAATTTTGTTTTCCGATTTAAACTCTTCCAATTCGTGAACTAGCAGATCTCGTGTCTCCCGAACAATTTGATCCCCTTCTCGATACGGTTCGGCAGTAAGACGCTCCCCGGGTTCATCGCCAATCGTAAAAAACAGATGATGAACGTCACTAAACGGATGGGTTTCATGCGTTAGGGTACCTGAAACCGGGTTTTTATAAACCTGGTTTGGTCCGTCGGCGTAAAACAGGATTCGATCCCCGGTATCAAAAGAGCCGTCCCCTTCACCGGTTACCAGAATGGGAATCTGCTGCAGGAAAGGTCGCGCCGCGTCATTTCTTTCGGGGAGTTTACCACCCGGGGTCCCCCACATCTGGAATCTCCGAGGATCGGCCGAGCCTGGATCCAATCCCGCCTCGGTGAGATACTGTGCGTCCATTTCATAGATGCCGTTTTCGGGAACCGGGATCTTGAGCCAAGTCCCACTCTGAAACGGGGCATCACCGGACATACCTGAAACATCAGAACGATTCGATGTGCGTGCCGATGTGCGTGCCCCTCGATCAAGCCCCTCACCCAAACCGGTGTTAAGTCCCGCACCCAAACCGGTATTAAGCCCCGCACCCAACCCTGCCTGTTCCGGCCGGGAGCGATCAGACATCACCCCGTTCACCAAAGAAAACCGTGCCGACCGCACGACAATGATCTCCTCGTCTGAGCTCCCGGAAACTCGTGCTGGGTGGAAAATCAGGGACTGAACTGCCTGTCCGCGCATCATTCCGGCATTGCGAAGTTCGAAAACGGGCGTTTCATCATCGGAAAGGGCGTATGCTTCCGCTATCATGTCGCGCTCTGACTTTGAAACAGAAGCTAATTCCAATGCATGTATCTGAAGGTAGGAATCAACAGACCCGGAAGCAGACCTGGTCGAACTCCCGGGAACGAGCCATTCAAATGCATGCCGGATCTGCAACGAATCATTACGAAATTCGTACATCTGCTCGCGCCCATTTTCGGACGTGAGTTGCAGCTGCCTAGCGGTGATATGTGGAGCGGATACAATCAAACCTGCGGTTACAAGACCCGTTGTTAGGATGTTGATAAAAAGGCGCCGGAGAACAAAAGAATGCACGAGTATTCTTGTTACCGGTGCGGATGGTTGTAACCGTATAGTATAGGCAGTGGATTCGTTCGTTAGCCGGTCAGTGCGCATAATTGCAAAACGTTGCCGGGTTTATCATGAAATTTCAGATACCGCTAAGGCATTCACAATCAAAAGATGCATGCCAAATTATCCAGTTTGCGACTTCGGAAATGTCATCTTTTCAGAAATGTTTTTCCATTTCGGGTTGATGGAACCGCACTCTGGGTTGTGGTATCAATGTGTGTAGCAATAAAAATCTATAAACGAACGATTAGAGAATGGTGATTATTTTAACAGAATCTGATCGAAGATAGACACTGATACATACAGAGTCAACCATGGGCTGATAAAATTTACGGGAAAAGCCGGGTAGGATAAAAGATCAAGCCAGCCGTTCGACAACCATCGCCGATGCGCCTCCACCTCCGTTACAGATGCCGGCTGCTCCGAGTGTTTTCCCCTCATGTTTTAATGCAGAAAGCAATGTCACCAGAATTCTGGCACCGGAGCAGCCGATGGGGTGACCAATACTCACGGCGCCTCCATAGATATTTACGAAATCCGAATCCAGATCCAGGAGCCTGTTGTTGATGAGCGATACTACCGAAAATGCTTCATTAATTTCAAAAAGGTCGATCTGATCCATCGTTACCCCCGCCCGCTGCACCGCAAGAGGGAGGGCGTCTGCCGGGGCGGTGGTAAACCACTCCGGTGCTTTGGCGGCACTGGCATGGGCCAGAATTCTGGCTACAGGGGTGAGGCCAAGCTCATTTGCACGCTCTTCACTCATAAGCAAAAGGGCTGCGGCGCCGTCATTAATGCTGCTTGCATTCGCGGCTGTCACGGTACCCTCTTTCTCAAAGACAGGCCGAAGCGATGGGATTTTCTCGAAGTTCACTTTCGAAAGTTCCTCATCCATCGTCACTTTGGTGACATCCCCCTTTCGACCTCGAACCTTCACCGGCACAATCTCATCGGCAAATTTTCCGGTTTCGTGTGCGCGTATCGCCCGTTTGTAGGATTCAATCGCGTATGAATCCTGATCATCCCGAGAAATACCACATTCTCTGGAACACAACTCTGCAGCACCGCCCATATGCATATCATTGTAGACATCCCACAATCCATCACGGATAATCCCATCCTCGGCAGATGTGTGCCCCAGCCTGGAACCGAACCGATGTTTTGGGAGATAGTAGGGGACATGCGACATACTTTCCATGCCACCCGCAATCATCACGTCGCACTGGCCGAGAGCGATCTGGTCCGCTGCAATCATTACCGCCTTCATTCCGGAGGCGCAAACTTTATTTATGGTGGTAGCCGGAGTTTTTTCGGAAAGGCCGGCCTTCATTGCTGCCTGGCGTGCGGGCGCCTGACCAACCCCAGCTGTGAGTACATTCCCCATGACAACTTCCTGCACAAGAGCGGGATCCAGTCCCTGTGATTTTAGCAGTTCCAGGATGACAGTGGCTCCCAGTTCCGGAGCTGAAAATCCGGACAGCGAGCCACCAAAACTTCCGATCGGTGTTCGTTTGGCTTCAACAATAACAATTTGTTTCATGAGTGTGCTATCGAGTTATGGTAGATATCGTAGTTATGGTAGTTGTGGTACTTATGGTAGATATAGTAGTTATGGTAGTTGTGGTACTTATGGTAGATATAGTAGTTGTGGTAGATATAGTNGTTACAACGCCTGTTCCAGATCCTCCCAAAGGTCATCCGCATCCTCAATGCCAACCGACAACCGAATCAGCGAATCCGTCACTCCAACCTTCTCCCGAATTTCACGCGGGATGGATCCGTGCGTCATACTGGCCGGATGGCTGATCAGNGACTCCACACCACCCAGGCTCTCTGCCAGTGCAAACAAGTGGGTGCGCTGCATCACCCGAACGGCTGCATCCATCGAATCGTCCTTCAAACGAAACGAAATCATGGCACCCGGGCCTTTCATCTGTCTTTTCGCCAGGTCGAATCCAGGGTGGGAGGCCAGTCCCGGATAGATTACATGCCCAACGGCGGGATGCTGCTGCAGTTGCTCCGCCAGTGTCGCTGCATTTTCCACCGACCGCTGTACCCGAACTGCGAGCGTTTTTATCCCGCGAAGAATCAGGTAACAGTCCATCGGCCCCGGCACTGCGCCGGTCGTTTTCACTTGAAACCGAAGTTTTTCCAGCAGCTCTTCATCGGAGGTCGCAACCGCACCGCCAATCACATCGGAATGCCCGCCCAAAAATTTTGTAGTGGAGTGCATGACCATGTCCGCACCCAGTTCCAGAGGCTGCTGCAGGTAGGGGGAGGCAAATGTATTGTCTACCGCAGTAAGAATGCCTCGGGTTGATGCAAGTGCTGTAAGGGCTCGAATATCTACCAGCTTCAGTAAGGGATTTGTGGGCGTTTCGATCCAGATCATTTTGGTGGAAGGACGAAGCGCCCTTTCCACAACCTTTGTGTCTGAAAGATCGGTAAAACTGAACTCGATCCCGTACGGTTCAAAGACCTGAGTGAATAGCCGGTAACTTCCACCATAGAGATCATCGGATGCCACAATGTGATCACCAGGGCGAAACATCTTCATAATAGCATCCATGGCTGCAACTCCGCTGGCAAAACAGACCGCTTCCTTTGCACCCTCAAGCCCGGCAATCAGAGCTTCCAGAGCGGTTCTGGTAGGGTTGCCAACCCGCGCATAATCGTAGCCTTTGTGTACATTGGGAGCCTGCTGCACATACGTCGACGTTTGAAACACAGGCGGCATTACCGCGCCACTGGTCTCCTCCGGGGATTGTCCAGCATGAATCGCTTTGGTATTAAATTTCATAGTCTTCTTCATGACCTGCCTCTGCGTTCTTGAACGATTCAAAAATTCAAATTTTTATACATCATCTCCGCCTCATCGATCATCGACAACTCTGTATACAACAGATAAAGCTGCCGTGCATATCGCTGATTTTCTGGATCAATCTCTCTCATTTTAACCCAATAGGGGATTGCAGCCTCGTAAAGCTGATTTCGCAACTTCACCAAAGAGGCTCGAATCAATGGACTGCCGTTACTTCCCGCCGAATGAAGCAAGTTCCCCAGACCGGTAAAATACTCGCCCATACTCTGCGGATCCTCCTCCACACCCTGGTTTAATACAACTTCTTGCAGACTTTCCAGCGTACGGCCGACCTCAGACTCCGCTTCTGTGAAATCGACCTCCGTAAACGCACTATCCAGAAAATCAGCCCCCACAGACTCCACAGTATCTGCAACTACCACAGCCCCCACAGACTCCACAGTATCTGCAACTACCACAGCCTCCACAGCCTCCACAGCCCCCATACCCTCTGCCACTTCCACTGTCTCCTCCGCCTCCGCCCCCTGCATCTCAGCCTCCTGCTCGA
>JGI11705J14877_10001366_pt1 | contig 14024 bp, 16 predicted proteins | sample Etolaghawater15m_FD_14877 | JGI IMG/M metagenome (IMG submission 14877) | reverse complement strand
AGTGTGTCGCAGTCGGTTCCATTGGCCGCTGTAATTAAGTTGCTCGTCGAGCTGTATGCGTCCGGTGGTTCGTGCGTGTTTAGCAAATAACGGTAGCCTGTGGGGTTTTCGCTGCGCTGCAAATAAGCGCCAGGATAAGGCGTGACAAATGGCAAAATTTCTTTGCCTGGCGGCGTTCCAGCGCCAGCGATGTTTGTCCAGTCATCTGAAAACATTGCGCACCTGTCATGGCCCCATCCAATAACGTCGGTATAAGCGTCCGGTTTGTATGCGCTGCCGCTGGCGGCTTGATAGCTCATGCTCTGCATAAACATAGACCACCTGTTGTCATAGCCGCCTTCGGGTGCTGTATTGCGTATGCCTTCGTATTCAAAAACCGATTCTGTGCCCGCTGTTTTGGCGTAGGTTTTAACGCCAAAAACGCCAGTAAACTGAGCGCCTGTTGCTACGGTAGCGCCGTTGTAGGTGATGCTGGTGCCGCCGGTTACTGTGTATTCAACGCCGCTCTGTATGGCGCCGCTAACCACTGCGTCAGGTGATGGACCGATGCCTTCAAATTGGTCGGCATAAGACAAACCAAAAGCGCGACGGTTGAAATATAGAATGCTTTTGTTGTTGCTAACCTCGTAGCCAACTAGACCGTGCCTGTCTACCATGCGCAAACGCTCCCGCACTTTTTCGGCAACGCTGCGATAAACTGGGTTTTTGTTAAGCGAAACTGTATCATCCTGAACATCTTCGCGGTTGCCGTTGTAAATCATGCCGTGGCGAAAATATGCATCAGATATATCTTTGGGTTGAGTTGTGCTAGTGCCTTCCGCGTCATTGGTAGAGTTGTCCGCGCTGGCGCAACGTAGCACCAAATAAGCGTCCTCGTTTTCTGGCAGGTATTCTAGCAGCTCGGCAATCTCAACATATGTTTCATCGGTGGCACCCATGCCACTAATGGTTTTAACTTTAACCTGGCCGCCTGCTGGCGCTTCAAACCATAGGCTTGCGCTGTCGTCGCCGTTGGCAATTGTGAGGCGCCCTATTTCGCTCCCGTCCACTTCAATTGCAAATTCTTTGTCGCCGCTTCCGGCTGTGCGAAAAGCCAAAACACCAGCCAAAACAAAACCGCTATGTATGTTGTAATATTGAAAGCCGCTAACAGGCAGGCTTCCGTAACTTCCAGCGCCGTACGCATTATTGAACTCAAAACGCTCATATGTCGCTTCTACTGTTCCGGTGCCATCGTCTTCTCCGTATGCTGGCGCCAAATAATATTGCCGCGTAAAAAACCCTTCAAAATCAAAAGCCTTGTCTTGCACTTTGTAGCCGCTGGCCGCTTGCTCTGCGGCAGTGCCTCGAAATGGCTCGATGAAATAGTTAAGCGCTAGTGCTAGTTGTTCGCCGTTTGGATGCTCAAGTGCGGCGTCGTCGAATTCACCATCGTAAGGCCCCTCCACATATTCGTCCGTTGGTAAATATGTTATTGTTCCATCCCAATTGAGCAGAACGTAGTTTCTGGCAGTGCGCCACCAAGAAAAAACAGCGCCAGCAACGCCTGGGCAAGTGGAATAACTGGTTGTTGTGCTGGTGGTGGTGTTCGTAAATTTTAGGCCGTAGCTTGGGAAGTCGGGCATGTCTGCGCATTGTCCAAGATATGCAGGTTTAGGCAAAAAGCCACCGTATGCGCGTTGGTACCACCTAAAAAAACCAAAAGTAAAATGGCCTCGCGCGGCTTGAAAAGCGTTGGCAAGCGACAGGTCGCTCGTGTTGGCGCCGTCAACAACTCCGCGCTGATAGCGCCCTATGTCCCATTTTTCGGAATCGGTAGCTGGTGCGCCTGCTACGTTGTGCAGTAAGATACCTGTTTCGTCAACGCCATCCCAAGACAATCGCCCCGCTTCGCTTTTTATATCTTGGTCGCTGTTGCCGAAAACGAATCCGTTGATTGGGTTGCCTAAAAATGCGCCTTCGGGGTCTCCTGCGCTTGCTGTTGGGAAGGTAGCCTCGTCTGGCTGCACATGCGCGTAGATTTTCCACCATTCATCTTCTGGCGCATACAGGAGGCCATTGTTTTGTCGTAGGTTGCGAAACAGGGAATGCCAAAAATAATGGATACGATAGGAACAATCCCCGACGCCGCCAAGCAAGCGGTCGTTGAACGCGTCACAGAGTTTATTCCATTGGCTCGATGTTATCGCGGCGCCTTTTGCTACGGTCGCCGCGCGTGTGTATTGTAGCGCCATAAGCGCAATCTAGCTTATTGTGTAGCGTTTTACCACTTGCAAATGGGCGGCGCTGCTGGTGTTGGTTTCAACGTAAATGAAACCATCATCGTGTTTGTATCGGCTATCCAGGCTAACCAAATGGATTTGCCCAGCACCAACCGAAATAGTTTTGTCGGTAAACGTGACGCCCAAGGTTTGGTATTGTGCAGGCTCTGGTAGCAGTACCGTATAGGTGATGCTGCCGCCGCTGCTATTGTAAAGCAGCATCCAGCCCGCTTGCGAAAACTGAAACTTAACACCATTTCCGCTGCCGCTTGTCAAGATAGTGTATTCGGTCGCATCGGTCGCGTTTAATCCTTGGTTGCCGTAAGTGGCTGTTGAAAAGTCACGAAAGATTGATGTAGAAATTTCTGAGGCTGCCATATTAAATTTTTTCTAGTATGCTTTTAATGAAAGCAAAAGTGCCGTTTGATTTTTGCTGTGTTTTTAAGCCGCTCACGATGTCGGCAATTTTTGCTTTGCCATTTGTTTTGTCCAGTGCGCGTTTGAATTGTTGACCAGCGTCCACCGCATCCACCGCGGCCTTCTTCCATTGGCGCCCGCGATAAGCGGCAAACGCTGCCAGAGCTGCAATAATGCCTTCGCTTAAAAAGCCGCCAGCGCCAGGGATTATGCTGCCAGTGATGCGCAAACCGTTTTCAACAGATGGCCGCACCACCCAATTGGTGGAAGTTATTTCTTTGCCGTCCACAATTTGCGTTTGCACGTCCTGCTCAAGCGCCCAGCCGGTGGCTTTTTCAAGTGTGCTGCACCCGCTCAAGGTGATAATTGCAGTGCATAAAAAGGCTAGTTCAATCCACTTTTTCATTTTCGTTTTTAAAATAATTTCGCGCCGCACTTGCAGCTTTAAACCCCATGTAAACCAGAGTGGCAAATGCGATGCCTAGCCGCAGCCACTCGTCAAGGGTGCTGCCGGTGACGGTAAAACCTACCGCCCCGACAAGCGACACTTTCAAGTTTTCTGCCCACCCGTTTTGCATTCTTACGCCCAAACTCTAGCGGGAGTGTTTGGCTCCGGGTCCACTTTGTATGCATCGAGAGATGCCGTGTCTTCCCCAACCGCGCGAATGTTGACATGGAAACCATCAACAAAAGTTGCTTCGGTGATAACTTCGCCCTCTTCATTTAGCACCGCTGGCGTGTCAACAATGAGTCCAATTATGTCCGTGTTGCGGAATAACTGCCGCTCCTCCCACGCTGTTGCCACTGGGTTTTCTGGGTCGCTTCGGTCCCATTCCGTTGGCACTTTTTCAAAAAGCACGGAGCGCATTTCAGCTTCGTCCGCGAATTTTAAGTATAGGTCTGTGAATGTCATTTGATTCGTAGTCAGTTGTTATTGTTAGTCCACTAATGCCGCCAGCTCAGTGTCAGAAAGCGCGACTGAATACAAACTGAGTCGCTTTAAATTGCCGTTAAGCTGATATAGGTTTGCTGGGGACTGACCGATTTTTAAGCCAGTAAAAGCAGTCTCAACCGCACCACTATTTGTGCTACTAACTCCAGCAGAAAACTGAGCTTTAACATCTCCCGTGTCCCAGCGAATCGCGACTGTATCACTCCCAGCAGAACCACTGACAGTGGTTCCCGTTCCACCCACTTGATACCGCCAGTCATCGCTGGCTGATGCCGTGGTTGTGTTTTTGAATGCGTAAAAATTTTGGTCGCCACCGGTCAATGAGAATAGATACGGAATATACCCCGCACCAGCACCTGCTGGAGTCTCAATGACAATGCTCATTGGTCCTCCAGTGTATCCAAAGTCAGCAGTAGCAACTGAGCAGGAGTCAGCAGAGCGGGTCACAGTCGAGCCAGAAGTCAGCAGCACTGAACTCGGTGCGGACCCCTCCTCAAATTGCAGTCCGTAAAAAAGCATTCCCGAATAATCGTCAGATTGAACATCCCCTCGACCAGTGTTGATGCGTAGTGTGGCAGTGCTAAGGTCGAGTGGCGCAGTAATACTTACACGAACCCAGCCATTGCCAACTGTTTCAAATGTATAGCTATCCGGTGCTATTCCGTAGGCACTTACATACCCCGTGCTAAAGTTGAATTCAGCCCCGTAGGTGTTTCCGGATGCGATTCGCAACGAAAAACCAGTCGTCGTTCCAGTCGCTTTAAAATATCCACTGAGCGTGTATTTTTTCGAAGTATCCAAACCCGAAACAGCCGTGTCAATCCGGTGCTGTGTGAGGCCACCCGTATCGGTGAGCAACGTAGCGTCCAGCAGTCCGCTCGGACTGACTGCTGCATTTTGAGACGCACTCAAATCGACCAGCGTCATCGAAAAAATGCCGCCTGAATTGTAGCCGTTATGACCGTAGGGGAGTAAATTGGTTGCACTCGCTTCAATCAGCAAACCCTCTGACTCACCATCAGCCGTGTATTCAAAGCGCGGCTCATTGGCAGAAGCTGTTTTTAACGTGGGAGCATATTCGCGATGTATTTGTCCGCTTGTTTCGTTGAGAACTGTCTCGCCAGTTGAGCTGACTTGGCAACCCCATATGTATGCGCCTTTAGTAGCGTCACCAGCATAAGTGGTCGAACCGCCCACTCTGAAGTAGGTCTGTAAAAAACCAGTTCCAGACCCAGTTGCCGTCACTGTCACTTGAAGCTTATACCAACCCGTAGAGCCAATTGCTGTGATGCTGTGACTGTCCGCAGACCCAGAAACGACCGTGCTGGTTACTGCCGTTAAGTCAAATACGACTGAGGCAATAGTCGATGTCGCTTGAGGAGACACAATAAAAGTGTCCCTCCCGTTGGCTTTTGCGTAAAGCGTGAAAGTGTAGCTCGCACCAGATACAGCAGCAAATTCTTCGTAAAAATCGTGAGTAGACGTTGCCGTGGTCTCCAGTAAACTAGATGCTGTTGAGGTTTCGTCTGGTGCTGTTATATTGGTAGCTGGGATTGTCAAGTTTCGCTTCGTCCAAACGCTTTGCGACAAATCATTTGAATACGGAATCAAATTTTCAGAACTCAAATGCCGCTCTGAGCTTAACGCCGTCCCCGTGCTGGAACGACTGTAGCTGATGCGCGAGTCGAGTTTGCCCGAATTCGCAAAGTCTAGGTTGAGCGTGGGGCGTTGGGTTGGAAATGAATTTGAATAGCTCATATGCGTTATGCGTTATGCGTTAGTGTGGTAAGTAAAAGAGATGTAATATTCGTCATTCGCTTCGGGCGTGTGCCGAACTTGCACGTAGTCGTTCCCCTCTTCAAACGTGGCGTAACCAGCGGTGAATGTCCCTGCTGAACTGTCAAGTATACCAACGCTCGCAAAACCGTTTCCGCTTGCGTTTCCAAAATCGCCAACTACATACGGAAGCGTGAATCGCAGGTTATTGGTAGCACTGGTTGTTTGCACCATTAAGCGTCCAGTGACGCTGACAACTGGACCGTTTTTCACGCAATATAGCTTAGTATTGTTTGCGTAAAAATTCACAGCCACTCCACCAGCGTCCGTCCCAACGCTAGTATGCTCAGTGACGATACAGTCGTTTTCACGGAATGCGCCACTCCCCAAAAATCCACAAAGCGGCACTTCGTTTGCACCTGTGCCTATGTCGGGGATTTGTAGGTTCGTTTTGGCCGTGTCTACGTTTGCAACATCGTCCAAGTTATTTGCCGCTAGCAAATCTCCAAGTCCGCCCTGCCCCGTGATGCCTAGCGTTGTGCGAATGTTTGATTTGTCAGCATCGCTGACTGGTTCGTTGTCCAGGAAGCGCAGAATGCGCCCTTTGAGGCGGTATGCTGTACCGTCCTCCTTAAATGCCATGAATTTTTCTGTTCCCATAAAATATCTCCAAATTTAGTTTAGTGCTAACTAGAGCCTTCTAATATATATATGCAAAATGTGTATTTTTCTCACTGCCACCGCGCTGGCTGGTCTGTCGTCGGTGCTGCGCCGCCGCCACTTGTGCGGGCTAGTTTTGATGCGCGAATGTTTACGCCTTGGGGACTGTAGTCAATAAGCGTGCCGCTTGATTTTTGCGGCTGTAGAGCTTCAACAGCTTCCTGCAAAGCGCGAATTGAATCCAAAATGCCGCGCACTGAAAACTGGCTTAATCGTCGAAATCTCATGAGAAAATTGGGTGCAATAAATAGTTTAGCTCTCCATCGTCAAAGTTTGTGAACTCCTGCACGATTTCAAACTTCCCGCCTGTCAGCTCATTGATAACTGGCGCTTCTTTGCGCCAATACGTGCCGTTAAACTGCGTCAGCAAATCGCCGCAAATTGCATACTTTGTGACGCTTACTTTTTGGCTTAAAATCAAATCAACAACTCTGTTTGTTGTCCACTGGTAGCCGGTGTAAATGTGGTTTACTGCAAGCGTAGTGTTTGCTGGCACTATGCGCGTATTCCGCAAGCTGTATTTGCTCACTTCGTAGGTTTCCACATCGTTGATAAGCATCCAGCAAAGGTCACGCGCTGCTTGTTTTTGCGATGCAGTTAAGCCGCTCACTGAGTCAATGTAAGTAATAAAGTCGGCAACTTCGCTGGGGTTTGTGAAATCGTTGCTTGAAGCATTTGATTGGGATGTCGCCTTGTATGCTTCGACGGCCATCAGCAAGCGCTTTTTGTGCCCTGGCAAATTACTTCCGCTCGTTATGCGCGCGTCATTTAGCACGTTGAAATAGGGCGCTTCCCAGACGTATTTTTGTACCTTGTAAGGCGTGAATGTCCAGTTGTCGGTGTCTGGCGTGTCGGTTGTTGTTTGCTCCAGGCTGTTATCGAGGCTTGCAAACGTTACCTCAAGCACACCGTAGCCGCCAGGCTCCTGTTGCACGTTAACGCGCGAGGCGTTGCCAACGTATGCCGCATTAGTTTTTGCCGCGTCGATGCTTGCCCATTGGCCCTTGTAGCGATAAACGCTCTCCCATCCGTTGCTCTCGCTGTAACTGCGTTCGATGTTTTCAACGGTCAGCGCTGTTGTTCCTCGGAATTGTAGACTCATCGGAAAATTAACGGCTTGGTGTTGGTGTCAATTGACTTCAAGGTTTTAGTTTGTTCTGCGAGTCGTTCATCCAGCTTGCGCTGCATTAAAGCGGACTGTCGCTCCTGCGGTGCGGTTGTTACGGCGCCCATATACGAACCCAATCCGCTGCCTATTAGGTCTGACCAGTATTTCATCGCATAAACGCTATAGTCGGCAATATCGGCCTTTGTCTGCTCAAGTTCCCTATAAGCTGATGCAAATTCCCCGATTTGTTCGCCTTTGTATCTCACGCCGCTCAAGTCCAAGTTCTCGAAAAAGCCTTGCATAACTCCAAACGCTAAACGCTTGCCTGTGTCGCTCATGGTCTCGTCTAGGTCGCGCAAAATTTGCCCTTGTGACAATCCGCTTTTTGCCATGCCCGTGGCAAACTCGCGGAAAAGGTCCATTGGCTGTCGAATGCTTTTTGCACCCTCTTCAAATGTGACACCGTAGCGCTCAAATATTTTTTGCATTTCTTTACTGCCATCGATGGCGTCGTATTGCCGAACGTTTAGGTCGTTCATTGCATCAACCAAATCCTGCACATCCACACCAGCTAAACGCGCTTGCTTTCCTAGCGCCTGATATTCGTCAGTGGAAATCCCCAGCGCAAACGCTTCTCTTTGTATTTGTGCAGCGTCCCTGTAAAGGCCGCCAACGCTTCGCACTACATTTTCCAGCGCCATTGCACCAGCGATTTGGCCACCGACGCCTTTTATGGCGTCCTTGCTCCAACTGTTAAAGCTGGCGCGTGCTTTGGTTATGCCTGCGTTGAATGCGCGGATGTCTAGCCCAAGTTTGAAATTTAAAAAGCTCAAGTTTGCGCCTCCGTTCGTGTTTGTTGAAGTTGCTGCAAAGCTGCTAATCCTGCGGCAAGTTCGCCGTGTATGATTTTTGCCCCGCCACGCATTTCGTTCCTTGCCAATATATCCCAGACCAATTGCCCAAAAGGCGCATCATTGATTTTGTCGGGCTGATAATTCAAATGCTCTAAAGCTGTTGAGCGGATAATTTGCAGCAACGGCGCACCATAACGCGCACCAGCTTCAACGCTATCCTCGCTGCCTAATAGTTCGGGCAATTGTTGAGCCTGCAAAGCGTATTCCATCGCTTCGGCAAGTGCCGCGTTTTTGTCGCGCGGCATTGGTTTTCGTGCGTAATACCATTGACCAACAGGCGATAAATACCAACCCAACCATTTGACGGCTTGCTCATACGTGCGCGAGCAAATGCCGATAAAGCAATGGAATTCAAGTGGCGTTATTATATCGTTAAGGCCGATGCGCTCCATTAGTAGAGCGTGACCAAATGACAATGGGCGCAACTTAGCGCCGGCCACGTAATGGTGACCTGGCGCACAAGTTTCTGCCCAAATGTTAGTCATTAGTTGGTGGTAGTGTCGGCGCCGCCGTGGACAACGTTCAGATATTCAATGGCTGATATAGACCACTCAGCATAGGATGCACTGCTGCGCGTTTTTTCTGCGCTGGTGATGGTAAAATCTCCCAAGCCTCCGCTTTGAGAGCCTATATTGTTTTCAGATGTGGGCGGTGTGTCACGCGCGTTAATTTCGCTCCATTCGTGATGGTTTATTTTTAGTCTGCACCCCGCATAATAATGCGCGGCAAACATTGAGTTCGCTTTGTCTATGGTGGCGTCTGTTCCTGATGGCACAGAATTAGCGACCGCGTTGGAAAGTATGACACCCGTCAAATTTAAAACTTTCCGCTGATTGTATGTGCAATGGCTAACCACCTCTCCGTCTCCATTTGTTGACTGGTTTGTGTCGGCTTCGTAGCTTAACCTGATTTCACTTGCATACATTTCTCCGCGAAAAAGTGTTGTATCGCTGCCGCTGCTGTCGTCTATAATTTCAAGAGAAACAACGCCCTTAGGATTTGCACTCCCCGCCGTAACCGGTGTATGTGTGCCGAAAGTTATCGGCGTTCCTTTTGTAAATTTTGCCATAGTTTTGCTTATATTTAATTGTTAAAAATCGCCCAATGCTGCGGCCATTGAAAAAGAAATGCGCTCTGTCAAAATGCTTCCGTCAGTGTCACGCTCGATGCCTGAAATTTCGTTGATTCCAAAAATGTGCAAATCCGTAGATGTTTGATTGATGGCCATTAAGTCGGCGTAAATAATCGCTTCCTCGATGGCGTCCACAATCTCGTTGTGTGTCGCCATAGCGCCAGGTTGCGCTTCCTCCCCTATTTCGCTGGAGATGCTAATCTCCACGCTCAAATCCATGTTGCCAGTTCGCGGAGGGTTTTCTGTGCCGCCCGTAAATGCGACAACGACACAAGGCATTTCCTTGACTTGGTCGCTGGTGCCTGTATAAACAGGAACGCTTACAAGCGCTTCGAGGTAGTCCTTAATCGTTTCTTCTGCTTGGCTTCGGTAGCTCATCCTATTTTTAATGAACTGGTGCTTCCAGTTCTGTCGATGGTCTTGATTTCTTTAGGAATTTTCCTGCGCAAGTATTTGAGCATGTCGCGCGTTTCCTCATTCATTGCGGTTCTCAGCGCTTTTCTGGCGCCCCTGACGTTGCTGCTTGCTGAAGAGCCATGTTCTCCGCTCGCAGTTGGCTTCAAAGGTGAAATGCGTTTTTCTGGGCGGCCTTTACCTTTTGGCTTTCCGATTACTGGAGCGCGAGACCTGACACGGCGACGAGGATAAACAAATGGACCAATGTCATGCGCTACTCCTAACCATGCCGCCGCCATAAATGCGCGTCCCGCCACCCTGTGTTCAATGGCGCGGTCAACGGCTTTTTGCATCGGTTTCCCCCAAAGCCCTTTCTTGCCCTGCTTGCCTCTGTGGTAATTCGTCAAAATGGCGGCCAATGGAACGCGTTTCTTTTTTCCGCCGCTTTTTGCGGGTTGAACATTTGCGCCTTTCATCATCTCTCTCCTGATTTTCTGAGCGCTCACTTTGGGCGTTTTGCTGGCAGCTTTCAGAGCAATGTTAAAAGCTCGCTTATTTACTTCGTTGCCAAAATTTCGCCCGCTGTGTTTGATGTATGCATCAAGCACTTTGTTGATTCTCGCAGTGTTTACTTCCAGCTTAATCATTGCTTTTTCATAAGCCCAAATTCAAACGCGCTTCCCAGCGTAACGATGTTTTCAATTTTGTATCGCTTGCCATTGTTGGCTATTGTGGCGCCAACTATGGGTTGCACTGATGCGTTTACCCATTGCAGGCGCGAGCTGGTTAGCGTCACGTCATAGCCTTCAAGTAAACCACCGTCTTCGAGTTGGCGCGTCTCAGTGTTGCCACTCAACATGCCGCGAAAAATATTTCCTTGATAATCAAAAGTAACGCCTTGGATTTTCTCCAATGCCAATTGCTGCTCGAACGCTTGGCGCGTATGGGCGGCGCCTTTTTCGATGGTGTAGCTGCTTTGAAATTGGGTGTGCGGCACTGGGTTTTTATGGGAAACGCTGTGGAAGCAATCGGTGCGCGTTGTGCCGCTTCCGTCTGGGACGTTAAGCGTGACTGTGTATGCGTCTTCCCACTCACCGCTTTCGTTGGTCCGCTGCACTGTATAAGCGCTCGCGCCGTATTGTGCCGCGTCAGCAGTGACCCTAAAAATGGTTTCACCAGCGGCAAATGTGTAACCCTCGCTCACTATTGTAAACGTGGTCGGCGTTTGGTGGTCGGCTTGTTCGTAAAGCCACCCGCTGCGCAGATTTATGATGCGGTTGTTTGCCATAGGGAAATGGCGGCGCCCAGGATAACCAAAAACCTAAGCGCCGCCCGTTTTTACTACCCTTTTTTGCTGGAAGTCTTTTTGGGCTTTTCCGAAATGGCAATGTCGGCGCGTTTCCAGTATGGCGGCTTACGGTAAACGGCAGCGCTGACATATTTGCCGCTGGGATTTTCGCGCTCGTTGGTGAACGCTTGCTTGCATGTCTCAGCGTCCCCGATTGCGATAATGTGAGGCGCTCCGCTGGCGTCAATGCCGACGCAAAATGAAGGTTTGATAATCATGTTTTTAAATGTCGGTGATTCTAATCAGTGAATTTGTTAGCCCTTTTGCAACTCCATAAAGTATGCCGCAAGTGATGTAATACTTACCCTCGCGCGGGCTGAAAAATTTTCTAAATTGTATAGGCAAACCTGTGCGCGGCTCTATAACGTCAAGTATTTCCGCGCCGCCATAAGTTGGTCGCGCAATCTGTCGCGCTGCTATGCAAAGAGCGCTTGGGTGCGCGTAAAAGCCTTGTAAATTGTTTGCCGTTGGGATGCCCTGATATTCGGAAATACCAAAACCGTGGACGGTGGAAATGACGTTTTCCTGAATCGGAAGCGGATTTCCAAATGCGCTTGCAACCCCGATAGCCCCATCTTTTGACAAGCTGGAAGTGTATTGTGGGTTAAGCATACAGCTCCGCAAGCCGCGCGGCACTTTGTTTGTCGTCATGGTTGCCGCCGCATCTGCTAAATCATCGGAATCAAAATTGACGGCGGTGCGCACTTGTTTGGCTGGGAAATTTGATGGCGTAACAAGCGCCAGTAAATCGTCGGCGACTGCTTTTGCTGTGGCGTCAATGGCTGGACGCGTGAAAACGCGTTCGAGTATGGTGGCGCTTTTTGCTTTGGAGATTTCAAACTCCGTAAACGCCATTGAAAAGCCCTTAAAATTCGAAAGTTCAATTTCGATTTCGGTGCTTGTCACATCGCCGGCCGTATAGCCATTGGACAAATCAAGCACTGAAACACTGGCAGGAACGCGGGTGATTGTGCGGTCCCCACGCTCTCGGATGCTGTCGCTAAAATTGCGTGCAAACAGCGAGAACATCCAAAAATTATCACCTAACAAATCAAGCGTTTGCTCGCTGACCTGTTCGAGTGTAACTCCTGCCAGTGTGTTGCTCATATTAATTAAGCGGATTTGATGCGCTTGAGTGCGGCCCCATTGCCAACGGCTACACCATAGAGAACGCCCATTGTCAGGTAGTGCTTGCCGGCCACGTTGTCGTAGAATGTGCGCAACTGAATAGGCAACCCGGTTGATGGGTCAACAATGTCTTGAACGTTTACGCTACCGTCCGCAGGCGCGGCAGGTGTGCGGGCAGCCAGCAACAAAGCGGACGGATGCAGCGCAATGGCTGCCAAGTTCTCGCTATTTGTTGGAATGCCGGTGTATTCGTAGAGGCTGAAACCGTGAACACGTTGAGCAGCGTTTTCCTGAACCGCCGATGCTGCGCCATAGCTGGAAGCGTCCTGAACGATGGCATCCTTCTGCACGCTGGCATAGTAGCTAGGCGGCAGAATAAGGGCGCGCTCGCTTTTTGGCACTTTGGCAGTCGTCAAATCTGCGGCCAAATCGGCTACTTCGTCAGCGTCAAAGTTGGCGGCGGTAATGACTTCGTTGGCGGTGTAGTTTGCGTTTAGAACCAATGCCAGCAAATCGTCCATGACGGCGTCAAGCGTGACTTCCAAAGCGGGTGCCAGGAAGACGGAAGACAGCCAATCAAAATTTCCGCTTTTGGAAACTTCCATGTCGGTGAAGGCCATGCTGTAACCCTTGAATTTGTTCAAGGTGATGGTCTTCGCTGTGCTGGTGACATCGCTGGCAGTGTAGCCACTTGAGAGGTCAGATGCGGTCATGCTGGAAGGAACGCGAGTGGTTACGCTTTCCCCCTGCCCAGAAATTTCATCAGAAAAATCACGAGCAAATGCTCGCAATGGATGAAATTGTGTTGATAAGTAGTCAAGACTTTGCTCGGCTACTGCGGCCAAATTAATGCCGTTGAGTGTGTTAGCCATATATTTCTAGTGTTTGTTTTTGATGTTTTTTAGATAAAAAGCGCGGCGTTCATCTTTGCCTTCTATGGCATTGTATTGCTGCCATAGCGCCTCAAGGCTCAATGCCGGTGCTTCCTCTTCGGTGGCTTCCTCAACTGGAGCGTCTACGCCAACGCTTGCCGCAATTTCAACGGCCTTTTCGTCTGCGCTCTTTTGCTGCTCTTCAAGAAGCAAATTGGTCTCTTCCAAAACCTTGATTTTGCTTTCAAGGCTTTCTATGTCTTGGGCGTGTTGTGCGCCCAGTTTGGCAACTTCCGCAGCATGAGAAGCGCTTGCTTCTTCAAGGCGGGTTTGCAGTGTTTGGTTCGCAGCAGTTGCTTCGTCCAGCTTGCCAGCCAAATTTGACAACTCTACGTTTGCTTTTACTAAATCGAGTATTGTTTTCATGTGTTTATAAATTTGCCATCAACCCAATGACTTCGTTCAAATCGTTCACCACACCGTCAGCAAGCCCAGCTTCAACCGCTTCCATTCCCTCGTAGGTTTGGCCGGTCATACTGGATTGAGGCACTGTGCGTTTATTGTTTATCTCTTCCTTAAAGCGTTCGTGCCACTTGTTGACGTTTGCTTGCAGCCGCTCCCGCGCTTCCTCGCTCAGTGGCTTGAAGTCAGCATAGTCCAGCTTGTTTTCTCCTGCGCTGACTGCGTTGACTTTTAGCCCCATTTGGCGCAGGTATTCGGTTTGGTCTAAAAGCGCCACGTAAACTCCAACGCTCCCCACCTCGGCGCTCTCGCTAAGAAGCACACTGTCCGCTTGGCTCGCTATCCAATATGCGGCGCTGGCGGCTGTGCCTTCGGTGTATGCCACCAATGGTTTGCTGACGTTGCGCAGTTTCGCGGCCAACTCGGGAAGCCCCGTAATGGTTCCGCCTGGGGAATCAATGTGCAGCAAAATAGAGTTGATGTTTGGGTTTGCGTCTGCATCTGCTACCTGTTCGGCTATGTCGTCGTAGTCGGTCAT
>JGI11705J14877_10001365_pt1 | contig 14025 bp, 7 predicted proteins | sample Etolaghawater15m_FD_14877 | JGI IMG/M metagenome (IMG submission 14877) | reverse complement strand
TACTATTTTAGCATTTTTTACAAGTAGATCATCTCTACTCATCCCAGGTGTTCTTGGTGCACCAGCAGTAATAACTACGATTTTACTATCTTTCATATCTTCAGGACCATTGGCTGCTCTTACAACTGTGTGTTCTCTTGCAGCATTGGCAGCTTGTGACATATCAAGAGCCTTACCTTTGGCCATATCAATATTTCTACCAAGTAGAACAACTTCATGGCAGGCTCCCCGCATGGCTAATATGAATGCGACAGTTGATCCAAAATTACCCGTTCCAATGACTGTTACTTTGTTTGCCATAAATTTCCTTTTAGTTGTTTTAACTCTTTGTTTTCAACTAGATTATAACTGATTTAGCTAAAAACAAAAAGTTATAAACCTGCGTTTAAATAAACGCAGGTAAGCAATTATATATTATTAATAATTGCGTTTAATGTAGCAGATGGTCTCATTGCAGCTTCAGCTTTCGCGTCATCTGGTTTAAAATAACCACCAATATCTTGTGCTTTACCTTCTGCAGCAAGAAGCTCAGCAAGAATAATATCTTCTTTTTCAGTAAGTTCTGCAGCAACAGGAGCAAATTTAGCAGCTAATTGAGCATTATTACCTTCAGCAAGTGCTTTAGCCCAGTATTGAGCTACGAAAAAGTGAGAAGCTTTGTTGTCTGGCTCGCCACATTTACGTGATGGCTCTTTGTTATTATCTAGGTAACCATCATTAGCAACATCAAGAGCCGCAGTAAGTGCAGTAAGTTTTGAATCATTATTTTTCTGGCCGATAAATCTTAAAGACTCAGCTAGTGCTAAAAACTCACCTAAGGAATCCCAACGAAGGTGACCTTCAGCTAAAAATTGATCGACATGCTTAGGAGCAGATCCACCAGCACCAGTTTCATACAATCCACCACCAGCTAACAAAGGAACAATTGAAAGCATTTTAGCAGAAGTTCCAAGCTCTAGAATTGGGTACATATCTGTCAAGTGATCACGAAGTACGTTACCAGTTACTGCTATAGTCATTTTACCTTCACGTACACGAGCATTTGTAAAACGTGTAGCGTCAGTAACATTCATGAATTGAATATCCAAACCAGCAGTATCATGATCTTTAAGATAAGCATCTACTTTTTTCTTAACTTCAACATCGTGAGCACGGTTTTCATCTAACCAGAAGATTGCAGGAACATTTTCAATTCTAGTTCTTTCAACTGTTAAACGAACCCAGTCTTTGATTGGAATATCTTTAGTACGAGACATTCTCCAGATATCACCAGCTTCACATTCAAAACTCATAAGAACACCATCAGTACCACTTACTGTAACAGTACCAGCTTCAGCTAATTCAAATGTAGTTGGGTGAGAACCATACTCTTCAGCTTTTTGAGCCATAAGACCAATATTTTGCATAGTACCCATAGTTGAAACATCATATTGACCGTTTTTAACACAATCAGCTAGCATCTCAGCATGAAACATGCCATAAGTAGAATCAGGAATCACAGCAACACATTCTACTGCAGCTCCAGTTCTATCCCACTGTTTACCACCTTCACGAACAACAACTGGCATAGAAGCATCAATAATTACATCATTTGAAGCATTGAAATTTGTTGTTCCTTTATCAGAATCAACCATTGCAAGCTTAGGAGAGTCAGACTCTAGTGCAGCAAGGAAATCAGCTTTAATTTCAGCTTCTTTTGCATGACCAGAAATTTTCTTCTCTAAGTCAGACATACCTTGGTTAGCATTAACATTTAATGATGCAAAAGTATCTGCATGTTTAGCAAATACGTCTTTAAAAAATGCTTTAAAACCGTAACCAAACATAATAGGATCAGAAATTTTCATCATTGTTGCTTTTAAGTGCAGTGACCATAAAACATCATTTGATTTAGCATCTTCTATTGTTTTTGCATAAAAAGTATTAAGCGCAGAAATAGACATATATGTACCATCAAGAATCTCACCATCAAGAGCGTTAATAGAGGTTAATTCTTTACCATTAAGTGCAATAGTAACTTTTTGCGCCGAAGCAACTGTAACCGATTTTTCGTTACCAAAAAAGTCTCCCTTACCTTCCATGTGTGCAACATATGATTTTGCATTTTCTGGGAATGCGCGTAGCTTATGTGGATTTTTTTGAGCAAACTTTTTAACTGCAACTGCGGCGCGTCTGTCTGAATTACCTTCACGAAGAACAGGATTAACAGCAGAACCCAAACATGTACTGTATTTAGCTTGAAGTGCTTTTTCATCTGCGTTTGCTGGGTTTTCAGGATAGTTAGGGATATCATAGCCTTGACTTTGAAGTTCAGCAATACAATCTTTTAATTGACCAACAGAAGCAGAAATGTTTGGAAGTTTAATAATGTTTCCCTCAGCTTGAAGAACAACTTTACCAAGCTCTGAAAGCTCATCTTTTGCAAGACCCATCGCAGCTAAAACCCTACCAGCTAGTGAAATATCACTAGTGACCACTTCCACACCCGCAGCTTTAGTGAAAGCATTAACAATAGGTAGTAATGAATAAGTTGCTAAAGCCGGAGCTTCATCAATTTTTGACCAAATAATTTTTGACATATCTTGTCCTTAGGTTAATATTTTATTTCCTGTAGCAGCAATAACTCTACGGAAATTTACAAGAATAATGATACCACTAAGAGGAGCAATCCTTGTACCAGTTCCTATAAAGAATTCACTATATTTGTTTTTTGTTTCATTTGGTAACACGCCTTATGTTACGTAAGTGAGTAGAATAGTTACATGAAAAATCGTGTTTTCCACTCTTAGATTTCATAAAATATAAGTAATCTGTTTTTGCAGGAAAGATGGCAGCTCTTATTGCCTCAAAGCCAACATTGCATACAGGAGTCTTTGGAACACCCCTGTGCACGTAAGTATTGTATTGTGAATTATCTTCTTTGATTCTTTTTGGAGTTATTTTAACGTGTGAGAATTTTCCATAATTAAGTGTACCGTCCATTTGCAATTTCATACCTTTGTTGATTCTATTATAAATTACAGAACTTACAAGTGGCATTTCTTCTATGTTTGCTGATTCTTTTTGTATCACGGATGCGATTGCTACATAATGAAACCATTTCGTTTCATTATAGTTTCCAAAAATTTTTATAGAAAACTCTTTCATCTTAGACTCTGACAAGCTTATTAAAAGTCGTATAATCTCTTTTTCTGTTATGCCTATAGGGAGTTTATAGGTATTTGGAACAAATACTCCCTCAGCTATTTTTGCTTGTGAATCATACTCTTCTTGTAGTTTTTTTCTATCTAAATTAAAGTTCTCTGAAAGTTGATTTAAAAATATATAAGTAGTTTCGCCTGGTATAAGCGTAACATCTTGGAGTGCAGCTTTTGCAGTTGTTAATTTATATAAAAAATCACCTTTGGTGATTCTCGTCTCGCCTATGTTTATCCAACCACTTTGAGGAGAACCAATAACTCTTAAAAGCAATGAATCTAGTTTGGAAACTTCGTTATTTTTCTCTTTCATTTGTGTTATAATCTGATTAATAGAACCTTTTGGTATGTAAAGTACTTTTTGCGTTTGAATAGGCTTATTTAGGTAATACATGAACGACAAAACAATTATTAATATGATATCAACCATACACTTTGCAATTGTTAGTTTTTTATCTTTCATTTTTTTAACTCTCTTTAGTATTTTTGTTATTTTGCAAAACGGATTGTATATTGATGATGTATCATTATCAAACATCAAGGTGAAGCAATTATACATAAAGTGGCATGAAAAAGTAGAAGTTTCAGTAAAAGAGATACTACTTACATCACAAAAAACTCAAAGTAACACAAAAATAGAGCCTGAAGATATTGGAAATTATTTAAAAAAACTCTCTCAAATAAGCCATTGGTTTGAAAGTATCACAATTGAAAAAGTTCTCTTTGATGATATAACTGCTTCATTTAAATATAAATATGGGCAAAAAGGTTACATAATTGCTTCGTCTGAGAATTTTGATTTTAAAAGTTCTCTTTATTATGAATCACAATTTTTAAATATGGACATTGCTACATTTACAGACCACAAGAGAAATATTGCATTGGATGGCATAGTGTATTTTAATAGATCCAAAATGGAATTATACTCTGATATAAATATTAACATAAACAATGATTTAGATGCAAAAATATTTATAAGCACAGATGTAAATCAACTTAAATACAAACTCAAAGTCAATAAAAACATAAAAGACATATCACATCTCATCAATATAGCGAATTTACCAAAAGAAGCAAGATACTGGGCTTTAGATGCTATTAAAATGTCCGATGTATCCTTAGATAGTGCAACAGGTTATATAGATTTTAACAACATCAAAGATGCTTATAAAAACATACATATAAAAGCAACAGTAAATAAATTAAATTATGCCTACGACACAACACTAGATTCTATTCATACACATAAAACTCTCTTAGAATTTAAAGATGGCACTCTTTTTATTTATCCTAAAGAAGCTTACACATATAATATGTATCTAGATCAAAGCTGGTTAAAGATAGACTTCACTCAAAAAGACGAAATATTAACACTACACCTACTTTTTGATGGTAAGTTAAATAAAGATTTATTACAAGTATTAAACAGGTATAAAATAAAACTGCCATTCTTACAAAAAAAAGGAACTGTACGTACAAATCTTAAGTTGGTAGTCAACTTGATGAGTGTTGATGTAAGTGTAAATGGTGATTTTTTTACAAAAAGTGCCAACTTCGATTACCTTGGTTTAAATATTGATATTTTTGATGCGTACATAAAACTGAACAATTATGATGTGCAAATTAATGACATGAAGGCTCAATATAAAGACATAGTTAGAAGTAATGTGGATGTTACATTTAATGCAAAAGATTCCACAGGAACGCTCTCTTTTGAGCCTGCGTTTATTCATTTAGCTGGAGCAACACTTCTTAAAGAAAAATCCCCTCTCAAGATTACGTACAATATTGCACCAAAAAACGACACCATTAACATAGAAAAATCAAAATGGAAATATAAAGATATAACTTTAAATATTGATAAAACCACTCTTCCTTTTGATTTAAACACGCTACTTATTACGATTCCAAATACTTTTGTAGAGGTTGATACTGTTGGATCTGGCTCTGTATCTGGATCCATAGCTGTTGATACAATGAAAATGAAACTAAAAGCAGATATATTGAAGCTTGATTATTCTGGTTTAAAACTTTCTCAATCTATGGCGTCATTTAATATCTCTTATGAGAAAAAACTTCATATAGTCTCCCATTCTAATATCCTTTTTCATGTTAATGACTATGCGTTTGATATGAACAATTTTGCAGTTGGCATAGAGGGCGATACTTTGTATTTAAGAGGCGCTGATTTACTCAGTACTGATGGTTTGCTTGCAATGCAGGCAAGCGCAGCTTATAATATAAATAAAGACAAAGGAGTTGTTAGCCTCAAAAACTTAAAAATAGAAAATAAAGATCAGCTTCTTTATGAGAAAGAAAAGGTAGAATTTTCTTTTGCAGTCATAAAAAACAACCTCCATGCAAACTCACAAGAGCTTGGCCTAGAATTTAGCACTACAGATACAGGATGGAGTACTAAACTTCACTCTTTGGCCAGTCTCTATGAAGATTCCCAACTTTTACAAAAATTTAAACTCCAAGAGGGAAAAATTAATTTTTACAAAAAAAATACTCAAGATTCTATACAAGTTAATGCTACTATACAATATCCATACCAATTTCTTATGCAAAATGACACTCCTGTTCTAGATTACAATATACAAGGCGAGTTTAGTGCCAAAAAATCATTTTTCAACATAAATAACAGCATTGATATTGCAGTAGATGAAGAGATCAAAATTGATATACAGAAGAATACTCTTAATATTCCTGCGTTAATGAATAGCTTCAATGATATAAACAGCTCAAATACACAAGAGAACAAAAAGATAACACTAAACGCAGTCAATACAAATTTAGACTTAGGCGGCAATAGAAAAATTCTATCTGATATTATACATTTAGAGCATCACAATAATATTACAAAAGCAGAGCTAAAACACAAAAAAGGAGTTGCTATCTTTAAACTTGGAAATGACAAAATTCATCTCTACGGGGATGGTTTTGGTGATGTGTTTATGGAGAATCTTATCTCTTTTTCTAAATTTGAAGGTGGCAATCTTACTTTTTCTATGGATGGAAATATAAAAGATTACGATGGTCTCTTTTTTATAAGCGATGCTGTAATTGTTGAATATAGGATGCTTAATAATATTTTAGCATTTGTCAATACAGTACCATCACTCGCAACATTCTCTCTTCCTGGATATAATAAATCAGGGCTTAAAGTAAACAGTGCTTATATGAATTTTAATGCTAAACATAGTCTATTTGACATTTCTGATTTTTTTCTAGAGTCAAAAGAGATTAATATTTTTGGTTCAGGCACAGCAGACTTACTAAAAGACAAGGTAGACATAACTTTAAACTTAAAAACAGACTTAGGAAGCAGTGTCTCTAATATTCCGCTTGTAGGATATATTATACTTGGAAAAGATACAGTATCTACAACTATGAGTATTACAGGTAAATTGAGCGACCCTGATGTCAAATCACTCATTGCTAAAGAGATACTTGTTGCTCCTATAAATATTATAAAAAGAGCGCTCTTTCTCCCTTATGAGTTACTAAAAACAGAGCAAAATACCAAAGAGAATAAATAGGGTTATTTATTCATTTCTCAAAACAGTTAAGATATCAACTTCGCTAGCTTTTTTAGCTGGATAATAAGCAGAAATAACAACAATTGCAAATGCTCCAATAACAATCATTAAAAAGTCTTTTAAGCTTAAATCCAATGGGAGTGTTGTTGTTGGATAGACGTCTTTAGGAAGAGAGACAATATCGAAAGTACTTAAAATCCATAAACCGCTCATACCAAAGACAATACCTGCTAAAATACCACCCATACCAATAACTATCCCTAAATAGAGAAAAACTTTTTTTACTTCCCCACTTGTTGCACCTAATGATAATAGAAGTGCGATTTCTCCTCTTCTATTCATAACCGTCATTAAGAGTGAAGATATAATATTTATTGCTGCTATTAAAATAATAAGCATTAGTACTATAAAAAGTGAAGCCTTCTCAAGCTCTAAGGCGGCAAAAAAGTTAAGATTATCCTCCCACCATCCTCTAACACTAGCGCCGATAGGAAGCATTTTTTTAATTTTCAAAATATCTTGATGTGGATTATTTGAAAAAATATGTATTCCATCATAAAGATTAGATGGCATGTGTAGCATTATTTGCATTGATTCAAGAGTTGTGTAACTGTATGCTTTGTCATAAGCTGTCAAACCTGAATCAAAAACAGATTTAACCTTAAACCGCTTTATTTTAGGAGTTACAGACAAACCGCCAGGTTCAACCTGGGTGAATATATACATTAACTTATCATTTTTATAAATATCAAATTCTTCCTTAAGGCTTTTGCCAATGAGAACATCAAACTTCTTAAAAGAGTTATTTTTAATAGCTGCGTTTAAAACACTATTGACCTTTGCTTCATCTTCAAAGTTTACTCCAAAGAGATAACCGCCTTCAAGTTTTGTGCCACTTCGAGCCATAATAGCAGACTGTACATAGGGACTGAATTGTAAGTCAGGAAAGTTTTCTTCTAAGTTCATAAGTAAATTTTCATTAACTGAGCCATAGAATTTGGGAACAATAGTGAGTGGATAGTTCATAATGGTGAGTTTTTTTCTAAACTCTTTATCAAATCCATTCATCAATGCCATGGCGATGAGAAGGACAGTTACACCTAAAGTAATGCCTAAAAATGCAAGTAGGGCAGATAAAAAGATAAACGGCTGATCTTTATCAAACCTAAGAAATCTTTTTACTAAATAAGGAACTATCGATTTTTTCAAGAATTGAATGTACCATTTTCAGAGAAAACTCCTTTTTTAGGACCACTTTTCCCACAACACTGTTTATATTTTTTACCACTACCACATGGACATGGATCATTACGCGCAATTTTTTTCTCTGAAACAGACTCTTCTTCTTGAGAGTGGGTATGATTAAAGGTTCTTGCTGCTTCTTTTATTTTTTGTTCCATTGCTAGTTTCTCGGCAATTCTTGCAGCCTCTTCTTCTGCAGATTCCATTTTAAACTGAATAATTTGCAGAGTTTTGATAGTATTGAATTTAATATCATTAATAAGCTCAGAGAAAAGATTAAAACTCTCTTTTTTATATTCAACAAGAGGATCTTTTTGATTGTATGCTCGTAGTCTAATACCTGTTTTCATATTATCCATTGCATAAAGATGCTCTCTCCAAGCGTTATCAAGCTCTTTTAGATAGAATTCTTTCTCTATATCTATGCGAACTTTACTCTCTAAAACACCCATTTTACTATCATAAGCCTCTTTAAGTAAACTTATCACAGCCATATATAATTCTTCATATTCTAATGCTAGCAATGCATCAATATCTAAATCAAAATTAATTTCTTCTTTTAATAATTCAGATGTTTTTTTGAGATTAAAGTCTTCTCTTGCCCCACCACTAAATATACCGCTGAGTATTAATATATGCTGAACGTACTCTGATCTAATCTCATCAATTTTAGCACCAATATGATACTCATCTGAAAAAAGTTGATTTCTAAATTTATAAACAATTTTTCTTTGTTCATTTGCCACATCATCGTATTCAACAATTTGTTTACGACCTTCATAATGCATATTTTCTACTTTTTTCTGTGCTTTTTCAACTGCACGAGTAACCATTTTTGACTCAATGTATTCGCCATCTTCAACACCAAGTCTTTCCATAATAGATTTAATTTTATCAGAACCAAATATGCGAAGCAAATTATCCTCTAAAGATAGATAAAACTGTGTTGTTCCTGCATCACCTTGGCGACCTGAACGTCCACGAAGTTGATTATCTATACGACGATTTTCATGTCTTTCTGTACCGATAATATAAAGACCACCTAACTCTTTAACTTCCTGATTAACTTTAATATCAACACCACGCCCTGCCATATTTGTTGCAATAGTTACTGCGCCCTTAGCACCAGCAGATTTAATGATTTCACCCTCTTGCTCATGATTCTTTGCGTTTAATACAGTGTGAGCAATTTTTTGCTTTTTAAGTACTTCATGAAGTATTTCTGATTTTTCAATAGAGGCTGTCCCTATTAGAACCGGTTGACCAGTTTTTGAAAGCTTTTTAATTGTTTCAATAACAGCAGAAAATTTTTCATCTTCAGTTTTATATATAAGATCATTTAAATCTTTTCTTGTGATAGGAATATTTGTAGGTATAGAGACAACATCAAGTGAATATATTTGTGCAAATTCAGTTGCTTCAGTTTCGGCTGTACCGGTCATTCCTGCTAGTTTATCATACATTCTAAAGTAGTTTTGAAAAGTAATGTCAGCAAGAGTTTGCGTTTCTTCTTTAACTTCAACATTTTCTTTTGCTTCTAATGCTTGATGTAAACCTTCTGAAAATCTACGACCCTCGCTTAATCTGCCAGTAAACTCATCAACGATTACAACTTCACCACTGTTAACAACATAATCCACATCTTTTACAAAAAGATAGTTTGCTTTTAAAGCTTGGTCTAGAGCATGAGGAAGAGATGCATTTTCAGCACTATAAAGATTCTCAACTTTAAAGAGTTCCTCAGCCTTAGTTATACCTTCTTCTGTTATAAGAACAACCTTGTCTTTTTCATCAACCGTAAAGTGTTCATCTTTTACAAGTTTAAGAGCTATTGTATTAGCATCTGAATAGTCCTGCATACTTCTGTTTGTAGGCCCAGAAATAATAAGAGGTGTTCTCGCTTCATCAATTAGTATCGAGTCAACTTCATCAACAATAACAAAATTATGTCCACGTTGAGCCATCTGACTTGCTGAGTAACTCATATTGTCTCTTAGATAATCAAAACCAAATTCATTATTTGTACCATAAGTAATATCACATTCATAAGCTGATTTTTTAGCTTCTTGATCATGTGAATCTTCTAGTATTGCACCTACACTAAAACCTAAAAAATTATAAAGAGGTCCCATTTCATCGGCATCTCTACTTGCTAAGTAATCATTCACTGTTACCAAATGAACACCTTTGCCTGTCATCGCGTTTAGTACTATTGCAAGAGTAGCAACAAGAGTTTTACCCTCTCCTGTTTTCATCTCAGCAATTCTACCTTCATGAAGAGCCATACCGCCGATTAACTGAACATCAAAGTGTCTCATATTGAGCACTCTTTTACCAACTTCTCTTGTAATAGCAAAAGAATCTTCTAAAGCGTCATTTAAAGTCTTCTCTTCTTTTAAAACACTATTTTTAAGTTCTGTAAACGCAGCCTTTAAGTCATCGTCACTTAGAACTTCATATTGACTCTCCAAGGAGTTTATTTTCTTTACTCTTTTTGAATATTTTTTTAATTCACGATCATTTGATGTACCAAAAATCTTACCCATTAATGCTTGTAGCATTCTAAACCTTATTTAAATTACTATATAAATTACTATATAGTAATTATTGAAATTAAAATAATTTTACCATATAAATTATTATAAAGACTATAAATAGAAGAAATGATTCTTTTCTTGTTTTTATATTAAGTAATATGTAAATAGTGTTTTTGCTATAATCCCAAACAAAGGATAAAAATGAAACAAATTTTTTATTTATTAATTATAAGTAGTTTACTAAGCTCATCTGTTCTAAATATGGACTCTTTTGAGGCTGATTTTAATCAGATCATTATTGATGAAAAAGGTAAAAAATTAAGCTATAGTGGATATGTAGTAGCATTAAAACCACAATATGCATTATGGAGTTACAAAAAACCTGTGATTAAAAATGTCTATATGACCCCAAACTCCGTCACTGTAGTGGAACCAGACATAGAACAAGCAGTAATTAGAAAAATTAGTTCCGATTTAGATTTTTTTAAAATGATACAAAAAGCTAAAAAAATAACAAATAATAAGTATATTGCTACTTTGAACGCATCACAATATACAATTTTATTGGACAATTCTCTTATTCAATCCATATCATATATGGATGAGTTTGAAAATAAAGTAACTATTTTTTTCACTCATCAAACAAAAAATAAAGAAATTTCAAAAGACGTATTTACTATAAACATACCTTTTGAATATGATATTATCAGAGATTAGTTTATAAAAGAGAGAGACTCCCCTCTTTCTAGAGGGGAAATTACTTGGAGATTAAACAGGTTTAATAGTTACACCATATTTACTCTGTGCAAGGTCACGCTCTTCTAAGTGGTAGCCTTCAATTTCATTGAAGTTTAGGTATTTATAAACATCCTCTTCTTTTCCAGCAAGTTTAGATGGAACAATACTCATATACTCCTCTACTGTAGGAATTTTACCAAGCTTTGAACATACTGCAGCAAGTTCAGCAGAACCAAGATAAACTTGAGTACCTTTGCCTAAACGATTGTCAAAGTTACGAGTTGATGTTGAAAATACCGTAGAACCTACGCGAGCAGACGCTTGATTACCCATACATAAAGAACAACCTGGTACTTCAGTCTGTGCTTCAATTGCTTTAAAGACATCATAGTAACCTTCATTGATTAGTTGTTGCTCATCCATACGAGTTGGTGGAACAATCCAGAACTTCTCAACTGCTACAGCAGATTCGCCTCTCATAACTTCACCAGCTGCACGATAGTGACCGATATTTGTCATACAAGAACCTAAGAATACTTCGTCAATTTTTGTACCTGCAACTTCTGAGAGAAGTTTTACGTTATCTGGATCATTAGGACAAGCTAAAATTGGCTCTGTAATAGTGTTTAGATCTATGTTAATGACTGCTGCATACTCTGCATCAGCATCTGGTTGCATTAGTGAAGGATTAGCTAACCATTCATTCATTTTGTCAACACGACGTTGCAGTGTACGAGAATCTTCATAACCATCTTTGATCATAGACTCCAAAAGAACTACATTTGATTTTAAGTACTCTTGAATCGGAGCAGTGTTTAAAAGAACAGTACAAGCTGCAGCTGAACGCTCAGCTGAAGCATCAGAAAGCTCAAAAGCTTGCTCAGCTTTTAAATCAGGTAAACCTTCAATTTCTAAAATACGACCAGCAAAAATATTTTTCTTTCCAGCTTTAGGAACCGTTAAAAGGCCATCTTGAATAGCTTGGTAAGGAATTGCGTTCACAAGATCACGAAGAGTTATACCTGCTTGCATTTTTCCAGAAAATTTAACAAGAACTGACTCTGGCATTGTTAAAGGCATAGAACCAGTAACACCAGCAAAAGCAACAACACCAGATCCACCAGGAAAAGAGATACCTAAAGGAAAACGTGTATGTGAATCCGCACCAGTACCAACAGTATCTGGAAGAACCATTCTGTTTAGCCATGAATGAATAACTCCATCACCAGGACGAAGAGCAACACCTGAACGATTTGAAATAAAATCAGGCAGGTTATGGTGCATTACAACATCAGATGGTTTTGGATATGCCGCTGTGTGACAGAATGATTGCATTACTAAGTCAGCATTAAAACCAAGTGCTGCAAGTTCTTTAATCTCATCACGAGTCATAGGACCAGTTGTATCTTGAGAACCAACAGTTGACATTTCAGGCTCTACATACATACCTGGACGAACACCAGCAAGACCAGAAGCTTTACCAACCATTTTTTGTGCTAAAGTAAAACCTTTACCAGTATCAGCAGGCTGTTGAGCAGTTAAGAAAGCATCAGATGCACCCATACCTAAAACGCCACGTGCTTTAGAAGTTAAACCACGACCAATAATTAACGGAATACGACCACCAGCACGTACTTCATCAGTAATAGTATTGGGGTTTAATTTAAAAGTAGCAATACATGCACCATCTTTGTGTGCCTCACCTTTGTAAGGGTAGATAGTAACAACATCACCAGTTTCCATTCCAGAAACATCAAGTTCTAATGGTAAAGCGCCTGAATCTTCACAAGTTGCAAAGAAAATTGGAGCGATTGTATTACCAAGAACAACACCACCAGTGCGTTTATTTGGAACACCAGGAATATCTTCACCCATGTGCCACTGAACAGAGTTAACCCCTGATTTACGTGAAGAACCAGTACCAACAACATCACCAACGTAAGCAATTGGATTACCTTTTGCTTTAAGCTCTTGAAGTGTTTCTAATGGCTTTTCCATTCTATTAATAAGTAATGAATTTGCATGTAAAGGAATATCTGAACGAGTAAACGCTTCAGATGCTGGAGATAAATCATCTGTATTTGTTTCACCTGGAACTTTATANACAGTAATTGTAATTTCCTCAGCTAATGCTGGTTTAGAAGTAAACCACTCTGCGTTTGCCCATGAAGTCATAACTTCAGTTGCAGCTGCGTTTCCTGCTTTATGAAGCTCCTGAACATCATTAAATGCATCATATACTAGAAGTGTTTTATTTAAAGCTGTAATTGCTGCCTTTACAACAGCTGCGTTTGATGAAGAGAGTGCATCAATCATTGGCTTAACATTGTATCCACCAAGCATCATTCCCAGCATTTCAACTGCTTTTTCAGGAGCTATAGCACTCACCGTAACATTTTGAGCTGCTACATCATTTAAAAATGCTGCTTTAACATAAGCTGCATCATCAACACCAGGTGCTACACGATTTGTAAGTAAATCCAATAATTCGTCTGTATAATCTGTTTTGATCAGTTCAATAACTTCTGCTGTTTGTTCAGCTGATAGTGGTAAAGCTGGAACACCAAGTATTTTACGCTCTGCTACATGTGCTTTATAATCTTCAATAAATGCCATATTCATTCCTGTATTAATTTAAGTTTTAAAAATTATATCTAAAGAATTACAATCTGTTTTCTATGTGTTACTATTATAAACATAAGAAAAAGTTTTTACTTCAAATATGTTTATATTCGTAACATATTTGAGTGAAAAAGCAATTATTTTACT
>JGI11705J14877_10001361_pt1 | contig 14031 bp, 12 predicted proteins | sample Etolaghawater15m_FD_14877 | JGI IMG/M metagenome (IMG submission 14877) | reverse complement strand
TTTTGCAGTCCAATGCGAAAGCCGCCAACACCTGCAAATAGTTCTACTACTTTAAGAGATTTTTTTGAATTACTCATGTTCGTTTGATTTTCCGCCTCATCCAATATACTCAACAAATTTAACATTTTCATGACAATCTCCTTAAAATTTAAAAAAGGATACATCTTAAAATGTTATATTACAAATTCCATTGCACATTGCAATATAATTGCGATATTATATCCAAGATAGCAGCTAAGAAATTTGAAATATTTTAAAAAAGGTAGATAAATGACCTATCAAGAGTGGTACGATGACTTTGCACAAAAACATAAGGCTATAGTGGATAAACTCCTCAAAAGGGGCTTTAACAAAGAGCAAATTATTGACTACTTTGATTTTGAAAATATGGTAGAGTCTGAGCCTAACTTTTGTCTCCTGTATGCCGAGAAAAAAAAGTGTCACGAGATAGAGTCACTGAACTGTTATCTCTGTGCGTGTCCTCATTTTCGCTTTGATGACAAAGGTTTTGAGGTGATTGAAAAAAAGATAAAGTATAGTTTTTGTGCCATCGACTCCAAAGAGGGAACTCTTGGGACATTTGGAGATACACTCCATCAAGACTGCTCAAAATGTACTATACCTCATCACAAACCCTACATTAGAAAGAAATTTGACCTTGATTGGAAAAAGTGTATGAGTGACTCTCCTCCAGATTAACCTAGAAAAATCTCTACTCTGTTGCGACCTCTCTCTTTTGCAAGATAAAGCGCTTGATCAGCCTGTCTGTAAAGAAGCTTACTATCGAACTTCTCTCCTGCTTCTTTATAGATCAGACCTATAGAAACACTTAGATGTTTTGAGGGGAGATTGTAAAGATGTTCTATCCCTAAAGACTCTATGCGTTTACATATATTTTGTGCATAAGTAAGAGCCTCCTCTTTTGAGTCTGGAGAGAAGATAATTCCAAACTCTTCGCCTCCAAGTCTAAAACAGAACTCATTAGAGCGTTTTGTTATCTCTTTGAGTTCTTGCGCAAAGCTAACGAGTGCGTTATCCCCTTGAGCATGTCCATAGTTATCGTTATAGAGCTTAAAGTGATCTATATCCATAATGATAAAACAAAAACTCTTTAGCTCTCTTCTTGCACGATTCACCTCAGTCTCAAAAAGAGTGTTAAAGTGACGCCTATTATAAATCTTTGTAAGTTCGTCTACAATAGAGAGTTCTTCAAAGCGTTTTCTAAGTGCATAGATCTCTGTAATGTTGTTAAAGGTAACGATGATTTTCGAACTTCCATTATCATTGATTCTCTTTGCATAAACAGCAAAATAATGCTCTTGTTCTTTATAACTTATCTTTGCAACTGGTTCGGACGAGGAGAAAACCTCTTCAATCCAAGCCACATATTCATTTGTGACAAAATCATCCCCCTGGGAGTGTATGAAATATTCGCAGATACATCTATGTTCTTGTCTAAAGGAGTCTATGGAATCATATTCATCAAAAAACTTAAAAAAAGCATTATTTGCCTTCATGATATCGTTTCCATCTGTGACAATAATGATGTTTGGATTTCTTTCAAAAAGAGTATTGAGATACTCTTCATTATTTTTTTGTTCAATCTCCAGAAGTTTTCTTTGTGTGATATCTTGATGTGTTCCTGAGAGCTTTAGAGTGTTTGACCTAAGATTAAAACTTGTGACACCCCCAGAGCCTTGAATCCAGACATAATGCCCATCATTATGTTTCATTCTATACTCAAGACTATAAGAGGTTCCATTATTCATAGCATTTTTAATAATAGGTATAATTATTTTAAGGTCATCCCTATGAACTCTTCGCATCCACTCTTTAGAACTTTTTTGACTAGACTCTTCACTTAGACCCAAAATATTTAACCACTGCGAATCAACACTATACTCCTGTGTTTGAACATTCCATTCCCAATAGCCAATTTGTGAAGCACTCAGCACTTGATTGAGTTTTAAAACTTTCTGCTTAAGAGTTTTTTCTAACTCTATACTTTTTCTTAGATAGCGTATTTTCTGCTGTGAAAGATTTCTTATAAAAAGTATGGCTAAAACAACAAAAAGTGTCGTAAATATACTCACAAAGTAGAAGCTGTACCAAACTTTTTGGGTTCTCTCCAAGGTGAAGCTTGCATCCATATCTATGACGGTAGCACCTCTAAGGTCACCTACTGCATAATTCTTTTCTACATGACACTCTAGGCAGTTTTGTGTAGTATAGACAGGTTGCATATAGTAGAGCCGTTTGTTGAAATCATCTAGCTCATAGATTGGCTCTTGCGAACTACTTGCCTCCATCTCTTGAAGTTTTTTTGCAAAGAAACCGGTGGCTTTATTGTTTGCATTTATTGGCTTGTTACTCACAAGTGAATATTTTAGTATCTCTTGATCGGAGTTTTGTGAGAGCATACGTGTCATCCAGCCTGGATTTATCTTGATCAAATCCCCCTCATCTGTTTCTAATAGAGTATCTTGAACATAAAGATTTGTCTCTACCTTATCTGCAAATGCATAGATTCCTCCAAGCTTATTATTCCAGTTCCTAGTGTTTCGTACCTCTTTGTCATAAAATGCTGCTTGTTTGATTAGATTTTTTTTGTACTGTTCTTGTGCATCGCTCGCTATATTATAAAAAAGTGTTTCTAAGAGAAGCCACAGAATAACAATTATGCCGATGCTATATATATGACCTGTAATTAATCGTTTCATAATAAGATAATAGTATAATTCAACTACTAAAAAACTTAAGATTAATAATTATTAATATAGAGACACAATGCAAACATACAATCTTTTTTCAAACCAGCAAGATTCTCTCTTAGGTGGAAGTGCAGACTTGTTACTTATTGGTTTTAATACACTCAATGAGTTTGAGTTTATCCAAACACAGAATTCACAAACACCACACGGAATTCTCTTTTCTCCCTTGCTCATCACTCGTGGAGTTCACAATATAAGCCCTTTTTCAAAAATAGAGACACGCAATTTAAAGGCTACATCTAAGAGTGCAAAAGATATTTTTGGAGATGGTATGGCGTTTGGCCGTACTTATGATTTAAAGGGGAGTTATCTTATATTGTCACTTTGTAGTTTAAACGCCATACAAAATGCTGAACAAACACTCTGCAGACTTCTAGAGCAAACGCCAGCGAGTAACTTTGAAAAACTTTCTCTCTCTTGTGATACTGCCCTTATTTTTTGTGCAGGTTTTTTACTTGAAGCTACTCGGCGTTTTCATGTGCTTGTAAGTGGTGGTTTTGAGATGGCACTTTGCCTCTACATCGCTGATGTACTTAGAGAGGATGTGCTTATGCGTTTAAAATCTCAAAATCTTACATATGCAACTACTGCAGTGGCATTAAATGAGCAAAAGATAGAAGCTCTTTTGGAGAAGCTAAGCTACAAGCCTCATGCTCTTTACAGCGCATTTGACTTAGACTCCACAGAGATAGCTGAGATGAAAGGTATCTTCTCAAAAATAAAAGACACTTCAGGTGCAGGAGCTGCACTTGCTTATGCTGTGTCAAACGGTATCACAAACTCCGCACTGCTCAGTGAAATGGAGCTCATTGTCTATATGGCATAACTATAGATCATCTTGTTTTAGACGTAGGCCTTTGAGATGCGAGATAGGATAAGAGTAAACAATCCCCTCTCCATCTCCTGTTATGTCTAGCTCTGTGATAATAGCTTTTATAATGCTATCAACATTTCTTGTATGTGTTATAAACATAAGGTTTGAATCCGTAGGCTCAGAATGGAGTCTGTTATAAAAGTTTTCCATCTCTTCAAGTCCCATACCGTGGGCCTCAGTGATAGTTACACCTCTTGCTCCTGCTGATTTTGCTGCCAAGAGAGCTTTTTCTTCATTTTTTCTTGGGACGATTACATGAACAGACGAAAAAGGCATCAAATAAGAGTGACGACTTGATGTCCCTTCTACATTTACTGTTGATAGTCCCATATTGTGAACATCTTCAAGAGCATGGCGGAACTCATCTTTATGGAGTTGTTCTAACTCATACTCACCTTTAATACCTATTCGTTCAGTAATTATTCCATAGAGCATAACAGTGATCATAGGAAAAAGTGAAGCAAATGCAATAAGACCAAAACCATCTATGAGAGGATCGCGCCCCTCTATATTTGTAGCCAACCCAAGACCAAGAGCTGCAACCAGTGGTACAGTAACCGTAGAGGTTGTAACTCCTCCACTATCATAAGCAATCGGGACAATGTACTTTGGTGCCATAAAAGTAAGAACTATTACAAACAGATACCCAGCAATTATGTAATAAACAATTTCTCCACCAACAACAATACGGTAAGAACCAAGGGCTATACCTATTGCTACACCTATAGCAACAAAAAGGCGTAGAACAAAGTCGTTAATTTTTCCATCACTAATCTCTTTAGATTTTCTAGCTATTGCTGTAAGAGATGGCTCAGCCATAGTTGTAGAAAAACCTATAAGAAATCCAAAAGAGTAGATAATTAGGTTGTTGTCATACTGTGTTAGTTCAAAGGCCATAGTCTCGCCAACAGAAAAAAGGCCCATCTCCAAACCAACAATAAAAGCATCAAGACCGATGATAACCAGACCAAAGCCAATAATCACATTTCTAAGGTTCTCGATTGGTTTTTTAAGTACTATATATTGAAAAAATAGAATCACACCTAAAATAGGAACAACATCAATAACAACTCCGATAAGACCCTTTAAAATATCCAAAATTTTAAAGTCAAACGCAGCTGCTGTCGTTGCTACTTCATTAGCGATAGGCAAGACCTCTACAACCTCAGAAATATCAATAAACTGATACACAATAATCCCATAAAACTGTACGAATATCATAGGAGTGAGTGAAGCAAACGCGATAAGCCCAAACCCATCTAAAACAGGATTCCGCCCCTTAATGCTAGAGGCAAGTCCAATCCCAAGAGCTGCGACAAGCGGAACTGTAACTGTTGAAGTCGTAACACCACCAAGGTCATAAGCAAGTCCGACTATCTCTTTTGGAGCAAACACCGTTGCAGCCACAACCATGATGTAGCCAGAGATAATATAATAATGTATAGGAGTCCCTTTTATAATCCTCCAGACACCTAAAACAATTGCAAATCCAACAGAAAATGCAACGACTATTCTAAGAGTAGTTGCATCAATGCGACCAGCACTAATACTCGCTGCTTTTTGTGCGATAACTATAAGAGCAGGTTCGGCAACAGTTGTTCCAAAACCTATCATAAATGCGAAAACTACTATCCAACCAGTTGAACCCTTATGGGCAAACTCACTTGCTAGTCCCTCTCCAACAGGAAAGATTCCTATTTCAAGACCCAACAGGAAAATAGCAAGACCAACACCAACAATAGCAAGACCGATTGCTGTACTAAGCCAGTTCTCTGGTACACTCTGAATAATAGCAAGTTGAAAAAACATAATTACTAAAATAATCGGCAATAAATCTCTAAAAGACTCTTTGACCAGCTGTAAAAATGAGAAAATACTTAACATCCAAAACCTTTTTTAATATATGGTCTTATATTATCGCAACTTACATAAGAAAGAAGTTATATTTTCTTAGCTATAATTGCACTCTTCAAATGGTTGAGTGTCCGAGTGGCCGATGGTGTAACCTTGGAAAGGTTATGTAGTTTATTCTACCAGGGGTTCGAATCCCCTCTCAACCTCCATCTGCTATAACGTAAAACTTTTACACAGAAACACTTCACTCTTAAAAAATTAATAATATTTAAAAAAGGTCCGCATGTCCAAAAAAGACCTCGTAATCTTCACTTTTTCTCATATTTTCCAAAATATATTTAGCCTTTAGCTTTGTTGCACTATCAAAATAAATTAGCATATTTCTAGAAAATATAAAATCAAATTTTCCTAGAGTTGGAAAATTGCTATCAAAAATATTTGACACCTTAAAAGTCACTAAAGATTTAACATTCTGATTTAAAGCATAATAAGTATTTTCAACTGTAAAATACTTTGATATTATGGACGACGAGAGATTTCTGACATTTCTTTGGGTGTAAACAGCATTTTTAGCTTTGTTTATAGCATCTGTATTTATATCTACACCCATTATACTAAAGCATGTGCTTGATATACCTGCTTCAAGTAGGGCTATTGCAATCGAGTATGTTTCTTCACCTGTAGCAGATGGAGCACATAGAATTTTTATCTGTCCAGTTGATTGTTTTACCAATCTTACTAACTCCTCTATTTGTGCAAACTCTCTGTAAAAAAAAGTTTCGTTAGTTGTAAGACAATCTATAAGTTCCTGTTTCAACTCTTCATTATGTTGTATATCTTGNAGTAACTTTGAAAAAGAATGTATTCCCCTTTTCTTACAAAACAATGTCACCTTGCTCGTTAAAATACTTATCTGATTCTCAAAAGTGATACCAGTCAAATTATGAAAATATTTTTCAATTGGCTTAATATCACTATAGTCTGTTTCAAAGAGAGCTTTTTCTTCTTCGGCTTTATATTTCTTTTTCATAAAAAAATTTAACATTATTCACAAAACTCGCTTATTATCTCAACTATTTGACTTATTTGGTACACCTCGATGCCTGGGACCTCTTCTCTAGCACGATTTGGCATCCCATCTACAATAGCACTCTCCTTACTCTCTGTCACACATCTTGCACCTGCAATCCTTAAGTTTTTACAAGCCTCAACTCCATCATCTCCTATTCCGGTTAATATGATACATAAGATATTTGTGTCTTTACACAATGGCACAAATGAATTAAAGAGTAAATTAATGTTTGGATTATAAGAGTGATTTGGAGTTTGCTTTTTAATAAAGGATAAATGATGCTCTATAGAGTTTAGTTTTGTTTCTCCATCTATAACATATATATTTGAACTTTCAAGGAGCTGATTGTCACTAACTACACTGATGTTGCTATCATGCATATCTTGAAGTCTTGCAGTAAAACTATCCATAAAACCATCAATCATGTGCTGTGCAACTACTACACTTGTATTGTGCAATCTTGGTAAAGCACTAATAATTTTTTGAATTTGTCCAGGTCCTCCTGTAGAGGCACCTATAAGAACAATTTTTTTAAGTTCTAAATGTTTCAAGTTTCGAGTTTAGCGCATTAGTTAATCCATTTAGATGTTCTGCAGCTGCTGCTATCTCTTCTACACTTCTAGCATTCGTAGATGAAAGTCGGTTTATTTCTTCTACTTTAACTACAATCGCCTCTACATTACTACCTGTTTGTTCAAAGTCATTAACTGTTCTGTCACTTGCAACAACCGCTTCATTAACAATCTGAACAGTTGCATTGATTTTATCTTCAACACTTTGTGCAACACTTGCCAAATCTTGGATTTTTTCTGAGTTATTGTTCATATGTGTAGAGGCGTCACTAATTGACTGAACAACTACATTAATTGTAGCATTAATCTCTGCAAGTGTTTTTTGAGTTCTTTCAGCTAATTTTCTAACTTCATCTGCAACAACTGCGAATCCTCTACCATGCTCACCTGCTCTTGCAGCTTCTATAGCAGCATTAAGTGCAAGTAAATTTGTTTGATCTGCGATATCTCCAATAATGACTAAAACAGTTTTTACTTCTTCTGCGTCTTTAGATAATGTTTCCATATTTAGTGCGAGTTCTGCCTCAGTTTCAGCTGTACTTTGAACCTGTGATGTTAAAGATAAAATGTCATATCTTGCGGTTTCTAAATTTTGATTTGCTTTTATTATATCTGTCTTTGATTCTTGTGCATACACAATGGCATTTGTGATTTCTCTTTGAACTTCTTTTGCTCCGTTTGTTGCTTCTTTAACTATAACAACTGAGTTCTCAACATTATTTCCAACACTCAATGCCGTAGTGGACAATTCATGAGAAATTGAAGCATTCTCGTTCGATGAATTTTTGGCAGTAGAAATGAGCACCTGAAGCGATTCAAGTAAAGTGTTAAAACTTTTACCCATATCCATAATTTCTTGAGGGGCATTTGTATCTACTCTTAATACTAAATCATGATGATTTGATATTTCAAGTATTTTAGATTTAAATTTATTTAATGGTTTAATAATAATTTTTGAGACAAGAAATAAAGCAAACATAGAAACAAGAAATAAAATGACAATGGCTGTTAATGTCAAAGAGTTCCTTATATTGTTAGGAATAATTAATACTTCTGCCTCATCTATTTCAGACATTATTGCCCAGTTTAAATCTTGTCCGATTTTAATAGGTGCATAAGATGAGAGTACAGGATTGCCGTTATAATCAATAACTATTTCTGTATTTGCTTTTCCCCCTAATGCATTTCTACTCGCTTTTGTATCACAATTTCCAGTACTCGGGTTTGCAAATGAAGCTTTTAACGAATGACCTGTAGGATCTAAAAAGCTATCACTTCTCATTAATTTATCTTGGCCCACCAGATAATCCTCTTGAGTATCACCGTAGCCTTCTCTAAATTTCATAATCCTATTTATAGACAAATCCGAAATTTGAAAAACAACGACTGATATCATCTCACCATTTTCATAAACAGGAGCACCTAAAAACATTGCTGGAGCACCTGAGGATGGTGCATATGGCTTCATATCTACAAAGACTGCTCTCTTTAGTTCTTTTACTTTCCTGTAAACTTCTCCCAGTCCGGAGCTTACCAAGACACCGCTTTTAACATTAGCACCGTAATCTGACTCCTTAGCCTGTGTATACATAACATGGCCATGCTTAGCACAAATAAAAAACACATCGTAGTACCCATACTCTTTTGCATAGTTTTGAAAAAAAGCTTCATACTTTTCTGTTGCCTCTTGGACAAGAGGATTTCTAACAGGAAACTTGTCATTTTCTTTGACTGCAATCTCCTCCTCAAGAGTAATCAAATCAGCAATAAATGCTTTAGCATCTCTACTTTCAACCATCACGTTAATATCGCCAATTCTTTCAGCAAAGAAATTTTGAATTTGATTTGCTTTGGAATCTCTTGCGGATGTCAAACTATCATAACTCTGTTGCATAAGAGCTTCACGACTTTTATTTACAGAAGTAATTGTTAAGCTGATTGAGAGAACAGCCAAAGAGACAACAACCAATCCAACAATATGGGTTTTTATAGATGTATTTTTCATATGCATTCCTTTTTAAGCATTTTATTATTCTAAAGCTTAAAAAAGCTTATTTATGCATCATTAATAATCAACCAGAAGATACGCTAAAATTTGAACATAATGTTTTGCTATAATTTAGAAATGAAACTCTTTACATACCTACTTTTTATCTACATCGGTCTATTTACTGCTTGTACTACACCCAATATCAAGCCTGTAACTCTAACGCATAAACAGGAAAATATATCGTACCTCAAAGATGTAAAACCCATCCTTGACAAACGCTGTGTCACTTGCCACTCCTGCTATAATGCACCCTGCCAATCAAAGTTTAGCTCTTTTGAGGGAATCGATAGAGGTGCAAGCAAGATAGCGGTTTATGGTGCCACACGACTCAGTGCCATAGACCCTACAAGACTTTTTACTGATGCAAATACAACGGCTCAGTGGAGAGAAAAAGAGTTTTTCTCACTTACCACAAGTAGTGAGTCAAACGCCACAAGTAATGACTCAATCATGCTACATCTTCTTCACGACAAAAAACTAAATCCCGATATCATAGGCGACTACGATCCAGAACACGATACCCTTAGCTGTCCAAGAGACAAAGAGGAGCTTGAAGCCTACATAGATGAAAAACCAAACCATGGTATGCCTTATGGCTTCCCTGCTATCTCAGATAAAGAGTACATCACACTCTCCTCATGGCTACTTCAAGGTGCAAAAGGTCCGAGTAAAGCAGAGCAAACAGCGCTGCAAACACCATCTAAAATTGCAAGCAAAGAGATAGAAAAATGGGAAACATTTTTCAATACACAAAAGATAAAACATCAAATAAGTGCAAGATATCTCTATGAACATCTCTATCTTGCTCACATCTACTTTCCTAATGCAAAGGGGGAGTTTTATGAGCTTATCCGCTCCTACACGCCAAGCACAAAAGAGCCTCAAACTATCCCAACACTTCGCCCTTTTGATGATCCTAAGGTTGAGAAGTTTTACTACAGGTTTCGTAAAATCCACTCTACAATAGTCCACAAAACACATATGGTTTTTAAGCTTGATGATGCAACTCTTAAGCGCTTTGAAGAACTTTTTATCGCTCCTAAGTGGGATGAAGAGCCTCATAGTGTCTCGTATGACATAAAAGTATCTGCAAACCCTTTCATAGCGTTTAGACAGATTCCTCCGCGTTCTCGTTATCAGTTTTTGCTTGAGAACTCTCACTATATCATCATGAACTTTATCCGTGGACCTGTCTGTCGTGGACAGATGGCACTCAATGTCATCCAAGACCACTTTTGGGTAATGTTTAAAGATCCTGATTCAGATTTAGGAGTACAGTATCCAGAGTTTTTAAATGCACAAGTTAACAATCTTAGTCTACCTATCTATACAGTAAACGAGAGCCTTATACGAGTCTTTAGTGATGAATATAGAGAGAAGCATGAGCATTATTATAAAGCGAAAAAAGAGATATCTAACAGAAAGTATCCAAGCGGTTACACCCTTAACTCTATCTGGGGTGGAACAAAAGCAGACGATGCGCCTGCTCTTACTATCTACAGACACTTCGACAGTGCTTCTGTTCACAAAGGTTTACTAGGCTCTCAACCTCGAACAATGTGGGTCATAGACTATGCACAGTTTGAGCGAATCTACTACTCACTCGTAGCAGGATATGATGTATTTGGAAATGTCTCTCATCAGACAAATATACGTAGATACATGGACTTTTTACGCATTGAGGGTGAACTGAACTTTTTAGAGTATATGCCAAAAGAAGAACGTACACAAATGCTACGCTCTTGGTATATAGGAGATTCTCAGGTTGATAATGCGAAGTATCTTAACCTTGATGAGATTCCCACTTCTATCTCATTTAAGACAAAGCATTCAAAACATGAGTTTTTAGAGATGCTTATACAAAACCGATTTTTAAAGTCTACTGGTATGGCGTTTGATAAGACAAACTACCTTTACCCTACTCATGAGATGCCAAAAATGCCTAAAGTATTTCAAAGCAGAGCAGATTTCACTCAGGCTGTACGCTCTCTTACACTCCCAGGAACAGGTTTTATAACAAGTATGACAGATAGCGGAGCAAACAACATTTTTCTACGAATAGACCTAGACGACGGAACACACATTGTCAAAAATCTCATCATAAATAGATGGCGCGATAATGTAAACTCTCTTTTTAACGGCAGTGAAGTCTTAGACCCAAAAAAGGACACTCTTGATATTTTAGATGCAAGTATTGGCTCTTATCCTAATGCTTTTGCTATAGTAAAACAAAAAGATCTCAAAGAGTTTTTATTCCTAATGAAAAATATGAGTGGTACAGATAAGGAGTACAAAAGACTTCAGTACTTTTTTATCAGCCGTTCAAACCCAGAATTTTGGGAGATTGCCGACTGGTTTGAAGAGTATTTTTACAAAAAAGACCCAATAAATGCAGGGCTTTACGACCTCAATAGATATGCAAGAACACCATGGGAGACACGAAAATGAATATAACACTACTAGGGGAATCACTCGCTGGACTTGTGGTGCTTCTTGCACTACTTATGTTTTTACTATTTTACAATTTTGGTAGTAAAAAGACGAAAATTGTAAAATCTTCTACTAAAGTAAAAACTAATTCTGAACAAAAGCAAGACACAAGCTTAGAAGCAAAAAGAAACCAGCATTCAAGTACACAGAAACTTCAAGAGGCACTTAAGCTAGTACTAGAGCATCATGGAACCATACATCCAAAACTTGGCTCAAGAGCACATCCTGACTTTGATAGCTACTCTGAGATACTTTTTAACATAGCTAGGCATCAACACATCAGCAAAGATGTTCTACTAAAATTTGACAAAGCACTACAAAAACAAAACCCTGAGTATAAAAAAGAGATAAATGAAGCACTTATGAGAGGACTAAACTCCAGATGAGTTTAGGATTAAAACCAACACTTTTGGTTGTCTACATATATACTTTGAAATTCCTCATCAGACTTCATAAGATACATAATAAACTCTATAAAAGCAATAACTGCAATAATTAAACTTGGAAAGCCAAGTAAAATAAAGCCACCTAAAAATCCTCCTAGCATAATAATTCCAGCAGTATTACATCCAAGGTAAAATTTATGAATACCAAATACACCCAAAAAGAAAGCAAGTAAAGCAGCAACAACTTTGCTTTTTCCTTCTGAAGAAGCTACATTTTTATCTAAATATATCCCTGTAGCATCTTCCCCATTTATTGAAAAATCAACAATTTGACCTGCAGTTGGACTTTTATCGCTCTTCCAATCTGAAGCACTAAAGTTATATCTCTTACCATCATCTCCAGATATTACACCTAGTCCTTTTTGAATACTAAAATCTAATATTTTACCTTTCATTAGAGACACTCCTCTGCTGAACTTTTCATTACTCTTCTTAAATTATTTGTGTTATCAATCAAATCTAGGTAAGTAATTTCTCCATAAAGTTTTCCCAAACTGCATTCACAATATTCTTCTTTATTATCTCCTCTGGCCGTTTGCATACAGCTTCTAAAGCTCTTACCAACCAAATAATTAATATCAACTTGAGTCAAGTTTGTACTAGCGACAAGTTCAGCCATCTTTGTACCACCCTTTGACTTTGCATACTGCATTAGATTTAGACCATTAACAGTTTGCATCAATGAGTATGTTCCATCGGAGCTTATAGTATCTCTAACTTCTTGCATATCTCCAGAATCAATCGCTGATCTTAAATCAGAGTCATCTGGTGTACTTGAACAGCCTACTATAAATACAAATGCCAACAGTGTAGATAATATATATTTCATTCTATTATCTACTTATAATTGGAATATGTATGCAAGACTTTTCCATTTTCATCAAGAATCTCTAATTTAGTGATGTGTCCAACCATCTTGATTTCATGTAAATCATCACAATTATTAAAGTTCACTTGACACTTCTCTATGCTATTATCTGTTGGTGTATGAATACTTTTAATAATATAAGAGTATTTAGCTGTCAAGTCTCTGTTAACATTACCTCGGCTATCTTTTCTTGACTTCATAAAAACTTTTGCATCAACTTTTTTCATCGGTAATACTGCATAAGCTTCATTCACATTATCAAAGCTCAAACTAATCCCTTCTCGTGAATAGCTTGTTACTAAACTATCTCCTCCAAAACTCACATAAGAATTCTTACTCATTAAAGAAATAGGAAATTGTTCTTTTTTAAAGTCATATTTACTAAACTCTGAGCCTAGTCTTAGCTCGCTCTTTTTTCCTATGAAGGTTTCTGCAGATTGTACTCTTGTCACTAAGTCTGTGTATGCTTGCTCAATTGCGCCATCAAGTTCAAACTCATCCTCTCTTACTATTTTATATTTTGCATATTGAGCTTGATATAAGTACCATCTGCCTGCAGCACTCTTATCTAATGTTTTAAGCTTACTTTTAATACCCTCTAATCCAAGCATATCAACTGTTTTACCATCATTCATATTTACATCTGCAAATAAACTAACCGCGACTGTAAGCATTCCTGCTATTACCATTTTCTTCATTTCTAGCCTTTTTATTTAAGTTGGCAAAATGGTACAAATAAAGTTGGTACTAACTGTGAACTTTTATGATATTCTATAGATTTTTAAAACTTTACACCTGCCCCTATGGTTATAGTGTATGCACTTTTATCTGAGAGTGTGCCATTTACTCCGAGTGGGTTAGTTGGTTGAGAGAGTGTTCTACTTTCATTTTTATTATATAGCATTGCTAAACCAACATCAAACATTTCACTTACATCATAGCGACCTCCAAGTGAGACTGCATAAGCATTTGACTCTGGTGAAGAGTAAGTTACATACTTATCATCTGCTGCGTTTGAGCCATAGGCAAAACCT
>JGI11705J14877_10001358_pt1 | contig 14058 bp, 3 predicted proteins | sample Etolaghawater15m_FD_14877 | JGI IMG/M metagenome (IMG submission 14877) | reverse complement strand
AAAGAGTTCTTTGTTCGTTACCAAACCAGCAAAATCTTTACTATCCACAAAAATCTTTCTGATGCTCAGAATAATGTATTCCCAATCAGATTTGATAGGGACAACGGTCCCTTCAGAGTATTTGCTAACAAGAAGCGTAGTCCAATGCGCTTCGATCCTACATTTAATGGAACTGATACTGATAATGGTAAGTGGTATCTACAGTGTAATGATAGAATCACTGGAGAATCTGATGATAATATCATCTATAATGAAATTTTCTACAGAATTCATGAGGCAGATTATAAAAGCAAGCCAACCACAACTGATACATGGTATGAGCGTGTCAATGACACTAGAGGCGCTAATGATAGAACTTATAAACTCCGTTATGTAATTCCTAAGTATCTTGAGAACGCAAGAGATCCTATTAATGGATTTGTTCTTAAGACTAGAACTGATGATACTCGTAAGTTAGTTCCTCAGAAACTTCTACTCAAACCTGTCGCTGGTAATGTCTATGGTGCTCGTTTTAGGAACCCACAAAACGCAGGCGAATTTATTGGTTATACTGAAGATCAGTTACTAAATGCTAATCTAAAACTAGAGGATGCTTATGACCCATTCAGAAGACCTTTAACTGGTCAAGATCAGGATATAGATTATAGAGCATTCGCAAGATTTACTTCTGGTATTCAGGCAACAATTCAATCTGGTCGCTATGTTGAAGATGCTCTAGACCCTGAGATCCAGTATCTTGAACTAACAGTCTTTGATCACGGTGTTGACACTAAGAACTTCCCTGGTCTAAGAAACGAGATCTTCACAACTGTTAAGATCTCTGCTCCTCAGGGTGGCGCATTTGTTACTAATAAGACTCAGAACATTTCTTCCAACACTGTTGCTTTCTCTGGTAATTCTTCTGGAACTGCTTACATTCATGGATACTTTAATGTTGGTGGTGATCACTACCTAATCATCAAGGGTATCAGTGGTGCCAAGGGAACTGCTTCTTTAGAGTATAGTGAGTTCAATGGTACAAGATTTACTCAGGGTGCTGTATTTGCTGATATGCTGGAAGATCAGGATATGGGCAAATCGCTACCTCTGAAGACTCATATCAGAAAAAATTTCCCAGAGTATTATTACAAGCAAAACGGCGCTAATGTTTATACCATCACCCCTGGTGATCGTATTCAAGATGACACTGGCATTGAATACTATGTTGAGTCTGTAGAAGATACTGGAGTCATTGAAGATACCTTCTACATCTTTGATAGTGCTGAACTCCAGAAGCGTATTCCAGGTCAGCAAGATGGTATCTACTATCTAACTGCTCTCCGTGGTAATATTTCTCCATTCCCTCAAGGTGCTGGTGTTTCTACTAACTTCCAGAAGTTTAAGTTCTCTCAACCTGTAGGTAAACTTTATCCTCTTAACTACAGAAACGATCCTCTTTGGTTTACCAAGAACGGTACAACCAACGAAGAGAAGAACTACTACTCACAGTTGATCGATCCACCTCAAGCATTCTCTGCTGCTGACAACTACATTCATGGTAAGGTTACTGTCAATGATGTCAAGAACTCTGTAACTAGAGAACTTGTTGGTGATCTATTAAATCAACCAGCATTTGTTAAGAACACATATACTGGTGATAATGAGATTCAGGCACAACTAGGCAATGCAACTTCTGGTTCAGAAGATCGTCGCATTCCTATTGCTGGTGATAGCACAGTTCTATCTGATCAGCGTTACTACGTTGAACTCCGTAGACCATCTATCGCTCGTGCTGGTAACCATACGTTTGAATACCTTGGTTTCGGTCCTGGTAACTACTCCACAGGTCTCCCAGCGCGTCAGGAGATCGTTCTAGAACCAGAAGAAGACTTCTACGCACAATCTAAGAAGCAAGATGCTGGTATCGTATTCTACACTGGTATCAACTCTCAAGGTGATCTTTACATCGGTAACAGAAGAATCAATGCCATCACTGGTGAAGAAACCTTTATTGATAGAGCAGTTCTTGCTGACGATGGAGATCAGGATGATGTAATTGGACAACTTGTTACTACTTTTGATACTCCTGTTACATTCAACCAGAACATCACAATCGTTGGTGGTCCAGATGGCGAACTCATCAACAACATTAACTCACCTGTTCTAATTAACGTTCCAGATCGACAACTTAAGAATCAAGGTGCTCCTCTGGTAGTTTACTCTCTTGTATCTGAAGTTGATCCTATCAGTGGTCTACCACAGGATACCACACTTAATAGAGAGTCGTTCTTCCCTAATACATCTGGTGATATTCGCCTAGGTAAGAACAGAGTTGATGCTGCTATTTTTGGATTTAATCCAAGAGGTGAGGGTCAAGGATACAAGATCCAAACACATGCTCCTGGTGGCATTGCTTCCAACATCACACCTAATCAAGATACAATTATTTCTGCTGGTGGTAGCGTTATCAACGCTACTCAGTGGCAAGTTTATGGTGGAACAGTAGTTTACGATTCTGCCCTCAAAAGATTCAGACCAGATGGTGGTGTATTGCCAACAACTGGCGATATTCTACTCAAGGGTGGCGCAATCAATAAGAACGGTTCACTTGGTTGGATCTTTGCTAACATATACACGGAAATTCCAAGTTCTGGTAGTGAAAACATTATCTCTTCTCTAGAGGTTATCATTGATCAGGGTGTTAACATTGCTAAGTTCACTTTTATCGATAGCAACGGTAACGCTGTTAAACTTTCGGGGCTTAAAATCAAGTCTTCCTCTGAGATTAGACTACAGAACATCAACTATAGTGCTCTTCTTAACGGAACATGGAAGGTTGTCAATACTCCTACCTATCCATATAATCCAGATAGTAATGTAGTTTATTTCCAGATCAATCCAAGAACTGGAACTCCAATTGGTGCATTCAATGCTAACTGGAACGCAGATATTATCAATCGTCCACTCAATGCTTCTCCAAATGCTATCGTTTCCTTCTCTGTTTCTAATTGGAAAGAAACGGCAATCATTGGTGGTGAAGCACTAAGAACTGAGACTGAGATCTATGGTGATTTCAGACTTGGTATCAACACCATCGCAAGAGCATCTCATGATGCTTACTTAGATGGATTTGTTGAACCAGTTAATACCGATCCTCGTGCAAACCTAGATGTAGTCGGTAACGCATACATTAGTGGTCGCTCGATGAGTGATTGGTTATCACATGATGAGTATAACGATCGTGAGAGAAACAGAATCTCTGATGCTCTGGTTGTTGGTTGGAACGATGAAGTATCACCAAACAGCAAAAATATCGATGCTGTTACTGCTGCCTTCCGTGTTTCCACTGAAACGTCAACAATTACTGAATCTGGTAGGGGAAATAATGAGAATAAGGTTGGTATTAACGTAACCGATGCTGAACTTGATAGAGCATTAGTTGTTCGTGGCGATTCTCGCTTTACTGAAGATGCTCGTTTTGAGCGTGACATTGAAGTTAATGGTGATGGAACTATTGGTGAAATCAGAACTGAGATTACAACAGGAACATTCGGTATTGTTAATGAGACCACCTTTACTGGAACACTTAACTTTGCCAACAGCGCAAATACGGCAAACATTGCTAACGGTGCTGAGACAGTAAGATTTGCTGATGTAACTACTAATGCTCAGACAATCAACATTGGTAACAACGCTTCTACTAATACAGTTAGTGTTGGTAATAATGTTGTTGGTGATCAGTTCTTCTATGTTGGTAATGCTTCACACACAGCAACATTTATATCGGTAACACTCCTGATAGTGGTACTGTTGCTGTTGATGGATCTGTATCAGTTTCTGGAACTGGAATTAGCAAGACTGTAATTGGTGGTGCTTTTGGTAACACTAACCAAGACCAATCTTATGTGAAAATTTCAGCACAGAATCTACGTGTTGATGGTGATATGTGGCTCGGATTCCGTCGTCCTGGTGGTTCCGCTGAACTCAGATCACAAGCGTCTTTCATCAGCTTCTTCTCTAACTCTGGTGGTCCTTCAACAATTAATTTCGGTCTTAATGCTTCTGAAGTTAACATTGCTGGTCAAGGTGGTACAACTACAATCAACAACTCACTTCATGTCATTGCTTCTGCTAAGTTTGATGGTAACATTTTACTTTGTGGTGGTGCTGCTTCATTCACTTTCATCGGTGATAGGGCACAACTTGGATCAAACATCTCTACGCATCAAGATGGTATAAATCCAGACGGTACATTTACCAAGAATGTTGACATTCTTAATGTTCTTGTATTGTCATCTGGAGAAGATGGATATAATGAGGTTGATACTGCTGGTTTTGGTCAGTGGGGTGGAGCAGGTAATCAGGCGAGTGTTAATAACATTGGTGGCACTCCTGAGGTTGAACCACAAGATCTACCTACTTTAACTGGCGATGAATACTATCTTCCTATTAGATTCTCACCAAATAAAGCAAATGGTGATCCATATCTAACAACTGGTGATTACATTATTATTAACACTCCTATCAGTGGTAGCGGTCATCCAGAATTTGTACAAATCACTGAGGTGATGAGAGCAAATGTTCCTCCTTATTACTTAAGAGTCAAACGTCAACCATTTGGTTCTTTTGGTGCAGTCCTAACCAATCATTCTGATACTACACCAATTTATAAAGTCAGAGTTCAATTTGATTCTACTTGGTTAGAGCAAAGTGTTGATGGATCTGGAACACAAGATAGCTTCTATCTTTCCGAATTTGGTGGATCTTTAACTAACAATGATTATGTTATTCTTAGTAGAAATGATGATACTGGCAATGCGGAATATATCAAAGTTGATACTCTGGTAGATCAGCAAGTTCAGAAATTTAGAATTAATGATGGTATAGATTGTGGTGATGAGGCAGGTGATGTATTTGTTGTAGATTCTGTAACTGGTGATACTATCATCAAGGGTGATACGATTATTAATAACAATCTTCAAATGAAAGGAGGTTGTGGAACACTTTCTAACATCGCATTTACTGGTAATATATCAGCAGGTTTTAAAGAAATTAGTAATATCATTGTAACTGACCCTGGAAAAACAATCAGTGATATTAAAATTGGTGACATTATTGCTACCAATAATAGTGTAAGTCAATTAATTCAATTCAATACTGATACCAGAATTGAATTTGTCGATGCTACTAATAATACAATTCGCCTCAATCAATTTGCTTTGGGTGCTGGAACTGGTAATTTCAGTATGAGAGCTTTGAGAAATGAAACGTTTAGTATTACTAATGGTGATGAAGTTCCAACTTTCACAGTTGATTCCTGTAGTGGAACAACTCATATTGGATCTCAATATAGCAGATTGGGTGTTATTCCAACACAATTGGGAACTAATAATGGAACATTGACTACTGGTGTTCTTGCTCCATATTCTGGAAACCAAGATACCTCTTATGATACTGTTGCTGCTTATATTCAAGGAAGAACTAATTTAAGGGTTAATTCTTTCTTCTTTGATCCTCAAATTGCTGCAGATAATGGTCCTACAACGACAATTAGTGCTCTTGGAGCTACAAGCAACGGAGGTCAAGTTCAGATTAATGTTGAATCTATAGGAGAAGGAACTGGACAATTCCAAGCTGAAGATATTGTATACATTGGTGACAATACTTTTGAAACAGGTGGAAATTATGTTATTGCTAAAATTAATCAAGTTGTAGATAATCCCAATTCTATTACAGTTCAGATTCCTGATGATGGTTTAACAACCAATCAAGCATTTGATGCTTCAAATCAAAATGTATTCGGTGCTGGTAAAATTGTCAGGAGACTGAAAAAACATAACGATACTGCAAATCTTTTGGATTTCAGACATAGAGTTTCAACTAATCCTACTGTCGCTCCAAGTTATCTTTCTCTTTATATTGATAAAGGGTGGATTGTTCAAACAAAACTTGATTATTCAAACTTTGTTGTTGTCAGTGATTCGAATGGACCTATTGTGTGGTTCTATGTTAACACAAGATATTTGGGTAGAAATAATGATTCTTCATTCTTCCAAATCAATGAATTTGAGCAAATTGGTGTAATTCCATACAGATCTGGTAATCTAAGAGTCTACGATAACTTTGAGATGATTGGTGGAAACATCGATATCTATGATTCTGTAAGACAAACCAAAATTCTCAGTTTATTCAACGATGATGGTCACGCAGATCACCAAGGATTAATTACTTGGGATGCGGGTCTAATTGGTAGAGGTGATTTCTATCTGTATGGTGCTCTTGATCCAGAAAATGTCTTTACTAATGCCGATGAGTATGATGAAACATTCTCTGTAAATAACTTTGGTGATGTTAAGGCAGGTAATTCCTTAACAGTTGTTGGTCAAGCAACTGCGGTTCCTTCTACAACTATTAAAAAGTTAGATATCCAAAATCTTGGACCAAACGGTACTCAAGAATTTGCGGTCAAGCAAGATAGTTCTATCAATGCTTTTGGTCTAAATAATTTCTATACTGCTAATGGCGCAAGACACACTCGTTACATTTCTACTGCATCTGCTGAAGATGATCTTACTCTAATCGCAAATATCGTTTATTGTGTCAATGTTCCTACATCAAATAATTTGATTCTTACTCTCCCAGATAATGCAGCAACTGGTGATGTAATTACAATTGTTGAAGTTGGTGGAAATCTAAAATATGATACTTCCCTTGTTCTAAGAACCTCTATTACAAGTGGAGAGGCAATTCAAGGTGATACAACTGGAACATTGATTGGTGGTAGAACTACTCCATATCCTTCTGGAGAACTAGTTGTTCAAACACCGAACGCAGCGTTTAGGTTGATTTATCTAGGAGCATCTGATAGTAATGGACAGGGTGGAATTCCAAGCAGTGTTCGTGGTTGGTGGTTAATGGAGATCTAATACATGGCCGAGTATAACAGAATTAGGGCGACTAAACAGTCGCCCATTGGTACTATGATGATTTGGACTGGTACATCTAGTCGATCTGAATTAGCTGATGGTGCTCTTCCAGATGGGTGGATTCCTTGTTCTGGTCAAGAATTAGAAGCTGCTAGATATCCACTTTTAGCTCAATTATTAAAAAATACATATGGACCAGAACCAGCTAATAATTTACAAATTATTGGTACTAATTATGGAATTGTAAATCAATATCCTTATTTTAATCCACCTCCAGAAGATCCTGATCATAGAGTTGGAGTTCATGTTGATACTTTTACTTTGCCCAATTTAAACAATGTTTCTTTAATGGATTTAGAAGGATCTAGATTGGATCCTACAGATTTCTCAGTTGTTGGTCAATATATTACAAAAAATGGTGACGATGCTGATATTCCTCCAACAGAGACCTGTTTTATTGATGTAAATTTTGATATTGATCCAGAATCAAGATTAGCTGGAACTTTGAAAGGTATTACATTAGATGACCCATCATATTTTTCAACTATTAGAACTATTCCTAGAAAATTGGGAGTAGACCATATGCCCGCACACGCACATCCACAACCAGCAGATAGAGCGGATAGATATCCATCTCCAATTGTATCTGGTGGATATGTTGGTGTTTTTGAAGCAGGAACATTTTCGGTTCAAAATTCATCTAAGTACACTACAGTTTCTCCTGAACCAGTAGATAACCAAGAATCACAAGCTGATAGATTCAACCCAGGTACAGCAAGATTAACTTGGTATGATCAAGGAGCAGTAACTTTACCTACAGTAGATGGATTTAGAGACTATTCTGCTGCTCTTCCAAATGTTCCTGCTATTCCTGGATCGGGAAGAGTAATTCCAGCACATGGTATTGGAACTGTAGAATATGAAGATCCAAATACATGTATTATCAATGTTCAGCAACCTGCTGTCACTCAACCATTTCCTCAATCTGGCAGATATAGTGGATTTAAAAATCATTATACTAGTCCGAGTGTATCTCCTAACAGAGGACAAAGCGAATTAAAACCATATCCAACAACGTTGAATCATAATTCGGATACTTGGAACTCTCCTGGTATTGGTTCACACAATCATTTTACTATTGAAATTAGTATGACCAGAGGACAAATGCGAATTCCTAACACGGTCCTGATAAATAATATGACAACAGGAACTGTTGCTCCAATTAGTGTACCTCAGGCGCTAAGTGTACAGATTAATCCCAATACACCATCTCTTGTATCAATTGTTGTAATCAGAGCATACTAATGGCAGTTTTCTATTCATCTAAAAAATCTTCTGTTGGTACTAATACAGGATCAATAATTATGTGGTCCAAGGAATTAGCATCAAATGATCCCGATGATCCTGGATTGAACAATATTTTACCTCAAGGATATCTAAGATGTGACGGATCAATATATTCTGCTGAATCATTTCCTTTGTTGGCAGCAGTTTTGGGAACAGGAAATACTAGTAGATATAGAAAACCAGATCAAGTATTATTAGATAATCAGTTTCAACTTCCTGATTACGGTTCTAAAAAAGTTATGGCATCCAGCAGTGGAAATGTTGGAGATTATTTGGACACTTTTTTAGAAGATGATAATAATAATACCATTAGCAAATCTGGCGTTGGAATAACTGTAGTTAGTAATATTGGAACAACTTACGAAGTTGCTTACCAAGGTTCATTTTTTCTTCCATCTCAACAAATTCCTATAACAGGAGAACCAGGATTTATTAGATCTACTGGAAATTATACTGAACCCAGTGAAGTTCTACATACAGCAATGCTTCCCCATGCCCACTTTCATGATGGACTGCGTTCTAGAATTGTTCCACAGGGAGATGAATTTTCTGCATTTCAAAGAAATTCTTACACACAAAAAAGCACTTTATGTGTTGTAGATTGGGCAAATAATACTAGACAGGATCTTTGTTATTATAACTCTACCAGGGTTGCTATTTCTAATAATTCCATTGTACAGTCTTCTACAGAAGGAAATGCTTTTGGATGTAGGAGGGATAGATGGAATGCTTGTTGGAATGGATGTCTTTTTCAAAATACTTATCAATGTTTAATTCCTGAAGGATATAATTGCCAATTTCCTTTATGGGGTGGAGATAGTGGTGCGTGTGGTGGTAGCGGTGGTAGTGTTCAGACAGCGACTTGTGGAAATATTGAATATAGTGGAACAATGATTGAAGATTGTGGTAGTGCTTTTGCGTGTGCGCCTGGCGGTTTGGTCGCTGATCCACAGAGAAAGAACACATCTTTGCCAGCGAATTATACAGATCAAAATTTGCCATTTGATTCTTCACCTGATATTATTTTTGGTGACGTTCAAACTGCTTCTCTTTCTAACATTACACAGCAAGCAGAACCAATTGGAAATGATGGTCTCCATAGGCATTTTATTGAGTTTGCGGCAACTCCACAGACATTTGTTGTCAATACCAGACCTACATATATTGAGGTGGGAGGTAGATTGACATCTACTATCAGTATTAGAGTAAATGAAAGTAATAAGGCTGATCAGTTTATTCAACCATACATCGTACAAGAGTTTCTCATTAAATACTAATGGCATATAGAGATAGATTTGGAAACTATTTGAATGATAAACACGGGAGATATAATCCTGTTGGATCTATCATGCCATTTTTAGTTGATAATTTTGGTGAAAATGGTGAAATACCAGAATATGGGTATGAACATTATCTTTATTGTGATGGAAGAGAACTAAACATCAGAGATTATCCTTTATTGTATCAAGCAATTGGAAATACATATGGAGGATCTAATCAGGTACTAATAACTCAATCTTCTTCTGCTGGTGGCATTGAAAGATTATTTTGGATTAACAATAAAGCATTTTTTAGAATCAATCAAAATACTTCTATAAGTGGATCTATTAAATTACCATATGCTTATGGAACACAAGTAAGATTTAGTGATGCTGGAAATGGGTTGGGTGATCTGAATACAGATTGGCAATATAATACATTATATGGATTGATTGCACCAACGGAAGATGTTTCATCACAGCAAACAGCGACTTCATTCATTTATGAAGTAGATTTTCCCGATTCTGTTGACCCAGCAACTATCACTAAACAAACTTTAAATTTTTCTACTGGTGTGCATCCAAATGCTTTTTTCAGTAAAGGATTTAGTTTGAATGATTTTCCATTTTATATTGGCACATTTAATCTACCAGATTATAGAGACAAGTTAGTTGTAGGTTTTGGACCTGTAAATGGTCAAGGTAGTTCCACAGTAGAAGATGCTCTGGTCAATAGAGTTGGTCAAACTGGTGGTAGGTGGTATATTTCTAAAGAAGATATTTTAGAAGGGGAAACTTTTCTTACCGTTGGTGATGTTAAGACCAGAGGATATTCTAACATTACAGCAGATATTCTGAATTACCTTACTGGAGAAGCTGGATTTAAATTTGGTCCTTTGGTAGATGACTATTTTTTTACTAAACCATTAGAACACCAACACAATATTCTGGCATGTCAAGCAGATGAAGGTTTGACGGTTGAATTCAGTCCAATTCCTGTTGATGAATATGCTAGATTGTATACCAATTCAATTGCTAACTTCTTATTTTTTGAGCCAGAAACAGGATCTGGAGATCCATATACTCATACACATGGATTGACAGCAGAGAGATTGAATGATCCACAAATTGCTACCTATGGAAATACCCCTGGTATTGGTGGTCCCGATGTTTATGCCCCACCAGATATCAATATTGATGTCAATGATTTGGAAAATCTAGTTACTCAGGGTGTTACTTTAGTTCCACATGGCAGTGGTGCAGATGAAATTGGTGGATTTGCTAAACCAGCAGTTCCTTGGGCTGGTGATAACTATCTTGCTTTTAGTACAGTTGGCACTAGTCCGTATAATTCTTTACAAACTTTGAGGACATGTGCGTTCCCAATGAACCTAGCTGGTTATCAAACTTTATATGTCTTCTCTATCATTGGTAACGATGTTAATGGTGGTGAAAGAGCAAACCAAGGCAGTGGTACTGATCCCTTTACTAACGACAATGCAAATGATGGATTGTGGATTGTTTGGCCTGATGGTCAAGAACAACTTCTACTACCATCTGCTAATCAATATAATGCCATAAATGGTACTTCTGGATTTGAAGCATACGACCTTCAATATGATTCTTGGAAAGAACAATATGTTACAATCCCTGAGCAATATAGAACTGCTAATGTTCAGGTCACCTTCAAACAAACTCCAGTAGACGGTGGCAATGAAATGACATCTGATAGATATGCGGCAAACCCAAATGCTCTCGACTCTATTGGTATTCAGGCAGTTGGATTGCGTGATGGCATTCCACCAGATCCACCAGATTCAACTGGTTGTTATCCTGTAACTGGATCTGCTTCTATTGCTATCTTATCGATGGTGTATGATCTAAATAGTGGATTGGTGACCGTAAATACTCAGGTTCCTCATGGATTTGAGCAAGATGACGTTGTTGCTATTGTTGGCGCTGTTCCACCAGGATACAATGGATCGTGGACTGTTCTTGCACAAGGATTATCTGATAGTGTTTTTGTGTTTGACCCAGGTGGTAACCCAGGAGCATTACAGAGCACTGGAATTGCATCGGTAAAATTATCATCTGGCAGTTTTGAGACGGTATTAGAAACCGATCCTCCAAAAGTATATGTTGTTGATTCTAATACGGTTGTTGGTGGAAAACCAATTACTTTAGATAATCCTGGAAATGTGGTTCCTATTTCTTCTGACTCTATCACAGGAACTGGAACTTTAATTACAAGTCCTCAACCATCTAGCGGTACAGAGGTAAAACGAATTAGTATAAATTTGATTGCTCCTGGAGGTGGAGGAGCAGATTCAAATACTGCTGGTAGCAATGGTGGAGATACATCCGTTACATTTGCATTTGAGGGATCTACTTATAGCATCAGAGTTACTGGTGGAAGAGGTGGAATAAAGGGAACTGATGGCGGCACTGGTGGCAGCGGCGGCATAATTCAGCATAGAATTGGTACTGGTGCTTGGACAAATGGAATTCCCGCAGCTTTAGATAATTCTGAAAATTTTGAATGGAGTTATAGTGCTGGAGAATCTGGTCAAACAGGAGGAACTGCTGGATCTGCTACATCTGTTGCTTACGGCGGCGGCATGATTGACACCAATAATGATAATATTCCAGATGTAGTTCTTGGGTCTGGTAGTCAAGGTGTTGCGGGTCAATTTACAGCAACATATGACGAACCCACTTGGTCTACAACAACTAGTGCTACGTGGACTATGCCATCTGCCCCTTCAAATTTAAATATTACTAAAACAACTATTTCGGGCATACTTGATGGTGGTAGTGGTGGAGGAGGAAATACAAATGCTAACTCTGGATGTCAAAATGGTGATACAAGAATTGGAATTGCTATGGGGACAGGCGCGGTTCAAAATGGATCTGCTATTGGTGGCGCTGGTGGCAAGGGATCGCGTATTGAATGGACAATGGTCCAAATTCCAACTAGCCTACAATTCACTCTAGGTGGTAATGGTGGCGCTGGATATAATGTTCGTGATGGATATAATAATGGTCCTGGTTTTGAACCAGATGGTAGAGGGTGGAACGGCACCACTCCAAATGGACCAGCATCAGAATGGTCATCCCCAGGTGGAACAACTAGTAGTGTTTCTGGGGCAGGCGGTCGTTCGGGTGGTGGCGCTTATGGAAATGGTGCTGTTGGTGGCGGTGGTGGTGCTGCCTCTGGAATGTATTATAATGGAGCAACTCTAATTGTTGGCGCTGGCGGTGGCGGTGGCGGCGGTGGTAGTGGTGGTGGATATAATGGTGGTGGCACATATGATGGATGTTGGCCAGGATATCCTGGTGAATCTGCTGTAACTAATTTATTTACGACAACAGATGCTATTGATTTTGTAAATGGTGCTGCTGGTACTACTGGAGGGTGTTCCGCTGGCGGTGGCGGCGGTGGCGGCGGCGGATGTGGTCCTACCTCTGGTGGTGGTGGCGGTATTGGTGGTCAAGGTGGCGGTGCTGGCGCTGGACATAATGGAAATGGTGGTGGCAGTGGTGGTCTACGAGGGGGTTCAGCTGCTAGAAGTGATTATGTAGAATCTACTTTTGACATTGCTCCTGGCAGTGCTTATGCGGAAGTAAATGTTGAATATGAATACACTGGATATAATGAGACTGGTGGAGGTGGAGGTCAAGGCGCGTCAGCTAATCTCAGTATTCTTAATACTAATATTGGTATTTCTGGATCAGTTCAAGGTGAAGGTCAAGGCGGCGGCGGTTCTCCCAATGGTGGAGAAGGATATTTGGCAATTTCTTATGTTGGAGTGGAAGATGGCGGTTCGACTACTTTAGAACCAAGTGTTCCTGCTGGTAGATTTTATTTTGGTTCCGAAGATGGCACTCCCAGTGGAAGTTCTTTTGCTGCTGGTTGGGTTAAATCATCAACTAATACTTCTATGGTTCCACAAACTCCTGGAACAGGGACAACTAATAATGATAAATTTGCAATTAGTAATGGTGCTGGAATCCCTGGATTTAGTGGTCTTGTTAATCGTTATTTGCCATATACAGGTCCAAACACAGCTAATGTGAGAGAATATTTGCTTGGTGATTTTGATTTATCAAACGTTGAGAGAATACGATTCTTAATGATTGCTGGTAATAATGGAAATGGTGGAAGGACTCCAGAGGAAGATATTGTATGCTATTATAGAAATTCTGGTTCCGAAACAAGTGCATTGTTAGATACTGTTATTAGCACTAGTGATGCTGGATCTAATTGGGCAAATTATGATATAATATTACAGGAATCAAGTGCTGCTGCTGGTGGACAAATGGAACTTATTATCAGACAGACTAGAACTGCTGGTATTGGAGATAATAATACCGATAATGAAGATAATTATGGATTGGCAGCAGTTACTTTATTCTATAGACCGATTGAAAGAAATGTTTTTAACGCTGGAGATGGTAACAGTTTATGTAATATTGACTACGTTGAAGAAACAATCAATGTTCGACAAAGTGGTATGTTAGTTGGTGATGGGGTATTCCAAATGAGT
>JGI11705J14877_10001357_pt1 | contig 14063 bp, 13 predicted proteins | sample Etolaghawater15m_FD_14877 | JGI IMG/M metagenome (IMG submission 14877) | reverse complement strand
GGATAAAAACGCATATGACAGCAAAAAAGAAACCCAAAAACCCGGGCTGGAAAGACATAGAGAAAAAAATCAGCAAGTTCGAAAACGACCAATTCATCGAGCTGCTGCGGAACCTCTATCAATTGTCACCCGAAAACAAAGCCTTCTTTTTCACGCGGTTTTCAATTGGGGCAGATCCGTTGGCAAGCTACCGGAAGATCATTCAAAACGCGATGAATCCTGAAATTGAAAAGGGTCACGACCTGGAGATTAAAAAGGCAAGGGATGCCATCAAGCGATACGTAAAAGCAGTGGACAATCCCCATGGTGAAGCAGAACTGAGGATTTTCTATGTGGAATGCGGCAACAATTTCACCTTGAGCTATGGTGACATTGATGGAGATTTCTATGACGACATCCTGCAAATGTATGAAGATGCTATAGAAACGGTTTTGGAATTACCGGAAAAAGACCGGAAAGCCTTCAAAACCAGGCTCTATGACATCATGGAATCGGCTGACGGCATCGGATGGGGGTATTATGATGGACTTTGTGAACTGTACTATGAGGCATTTCCGGATGATTCAGCGCAAGAAAATTGACTTGGATTTCGCTTGCGATGTAGGTGCGGCTTCAGCCGCACGTTTCAACGCCGGGGGGTTAAAAAAACTTACGAAGGTAGATGAAGTGGTTAATATCTGCTTCAAAAAGACACCGTTTGAAATTAGGGTGTTTAAATTAATTTAAGAAAGACTCATCATAAACAAGAAATCAGTAAAATTTCCCATATCAATGCAATTACGATCAAAAATAAAAACCAGATCCAACGCAATTTTGAAGTTTTTGGCGGCAAATCCTTCGGAAGGTTGTTTTCTTGTTGGTTCGGTTGTCAGACATAATCTCGGATGCCTTGGAAAAATTATTAGGGCCGAATATGAGAGTAATCGAGTTGCTTTTTACCTGCATTTCAATGGAGGGCCTTTTCACAGAAAGGAAAACCGCTATTTCTTATATGCTTTTGAACAAGGGACACTCGAATTTATAACCGTACCAAAAATAATCAAAGAGAGATTAAAAATAAATTTAAGTGTCGAGGAAGAGAAAAAGTCCAAGGCGAGAGCGAAAAAAAGGCTTTCCCTGGTTAGATCAGAGGATCCGATAGTTTTTACATTGCCAATGCGTTTACAGACTTTCATCACGGAAGAAATTGGATGGGAATATGAACCCGTTGGAATTGAGTATGAAAACACTGAAGAAGTTAGAATTTCACAGTACTTGGGCACCTACTTTCCCCGCAGTTTTTCGGAAGCGTATTTTTTGTTCTCTTTGTTATTTCAAAAAGAACAGTTTTTTAGCAAATTCCTGGAAGAGCATAAGATATCAATAATTGACATAGGCACAGGTACAGGTGGGAATTTCTTTGGCTTTTTGTGGGCCTTAAAGGATCATTGTCTACTCTTGGGGTACAATTTTCCCAATATTGAATTTACGGCGGTCGAGAAGAACGAACAGGCTCTGAACGTGCAAATTAAACTCATCAAAGAATTTTTTCCGGATCACATAAATTTCAAAAGCCACTCATCGGATTTTTTGTCAGGCGCGGACTTTTTGAAAGATTTGACAGATAATGTTCGCTTCGACGGTTCCACAGACCTGATTATGTGCTGGAAATTCATTTGTGAATTTTACAGCTCGAGAGACAAGTATATGCAGAACAACGAGATGTATGGAAGTCTTCTCACTATCGCGAACCAACACCTAAAAGAACATGGTATTCTTACCGTTTGTGATGTAACGAAGAGAGCCTATGATCCGGATGGGGCTTTCCTTCCCTGCGTTATGAACCGAGAAGTACAGAAAATCCTTATTAGTGGAAAGACAGACCTGGCGCCAATCCTGCCCCTGAGTTGTGCACATTGGTGGCAGAGTTGTTTGGGCAAGGGTCATTGCTTTCTTCAAAAGCATTTTAGTGTCAGTCACAGTGCTTTGCCTTCCTCCAGGAAACAAGATGGACAAGGCGTATGCCTAAAGGTCTTCGGCAGAAAAGAGTTTTCTAAATTATTATTGAGGGGTGAAGATGAGGCAAAAGGATACATTGTAGCCCGAACTTCCAATGGAGGGTTTAACACATGCCAAAGTGGCAAAGTACAAAAGATGACATCTGAAGAATTGGATGGATCAGAAGCTCGTTTCTATTCGGATGCATTCGAGTGGACGGGCAAAGGCAATTTGATAATTTCATAGGGACATTAGATATGGCTTTTAAAGGATGGGATAGAACAAAAATTATAACAGAACAGGGGACAACAGAAGACGCTATTGCTCCAATAATTATTTCCGCAAGCCGAGCCACTGATATACCGGCTTTCTATTCAAGTTGGTTCAGAAACCGTTTTGAGCAGAAATACTGTAAATGGATCAATCCATTTAACCGAAAAGCACAATATGTGTCGTTTGACAAAACAAGATTCGTGGTTTTCTGGAGCAAAAATCCGGCACCAATAATCAAGCACCTCCCATTCCTGGATGAAAATGGAATCGGTTGGTACATCCAGTTTACCGTAAATGACTATGAGTTGGAAGGCTTTGAACCCAATGTTCCAGACTTGGATCAACGAATTGAGACTTTTGCCAGGCTCTCCGAAAAGTGGGGCAAGGATCGGATCATCTGGCGTTTTGATCCCTTAGTGCTTACCGACAAAATGGGACCTGAGCGCCTTCTGGAGAAGATCGAGAGTATCGGAGAACGGGTTCACCAATATACGGAAAAGCTCGTGATCAGTTTCGCAGACATATCAAACTATGCCAAAGTTAAAAGGAGTCTCAAATCATCCAATGTTGACTGGCGCCATTTTGAGGCGCGGGATATTGATGGTATTGCTCGTGGAGTGAAGGATTTTTGCGGCAGGTGGAGCCTTGAAAGTGCAACTTGCGGGGAACCGGTTGATCTTTTGCAATATGGAATTTCGCACAACCGATGTATCGACGGTGAATTGATGATGAAAATATCGGGTACAGACAAGGAGTTGGCAAGGTTCTTGAGCTATGAACAGGGTGCACTTTTTGAACAACCTGACAAAGGAAAACATCCACTCAAGGACAAAGGCCAGCGAAAAGAATGTGGTTGTATCGTCAGCAAAGATATTGGACAGTATAATACCTGTGAACATCTTTGCGTTTATTGCTATGCGAACACTTCAGCATCTGTAGTTAAAAAGAATCGTAATCTAACTGGTTCAAATAGTGAGGCTATTGTTGGGGTCTAGATTTGCTTTAACCCCCTATTTATCAGGTTTTTTATTATCAAGAATTATCTTTAATAAACCAAACAATGAGGCCGCCATGTCTTATGCATTACTGACAACACCTTCTTATCAGGCAGATTTGGTGAATGCACCCAAAAACGCTCAAAACAAAATAATCAGAGCTGCGAAAATTATTCAGTCTGACCCTTACACCGGCGGAGGAAAAGCAAAGAAAATTTTCAAACACAAATATTCAAATGTGTACAGGTATCGAGCGGGAGATTACAGAATAGTCTACTGTTTGGGAGATAAATGTCTCAAATTTTTGATGGCGGATATACGTTCAAGAGTTTATAACCGTTTGGAAACAGAAAACATTCCGGAAGTTAATTTCTCCGGCGGTGTTGCCTCCCCAATACCAATTCGCACAACTCACTTCGACCCACCAAAAGAAATTGAGCCTTTCGAAAATGAAGACAAGTCAACCCAGGAGTCACTGGGAGCAAGTTCTGATAATGAGAACAGTAAAGGCCTTTTTTTGGGGTTGCTCTCAGAATGGGGCGTACCGAAAGAGTATCAGCAATTGGTCCTGAAATGCACAAGCGTAGAAGAAATACTGGATCTGGAAATAGATGACAAGATTAAGGAATGCGTTCTTCATTGGGAAAACCCTACCCATATCCGTGAAATCGTCGAAGAACCTGTATATGAACTCCCATCTCCGGAGCTTCTTGAGGATTTTGCAAAAGGTACCCTTAAGGGGTTTTTGCTCAAAATGGATCCCGATCAAGAAAAAGTCTCCCGAAAACATTTGAATGGGCCAACCCTTGTCAAAGGCGGCCCGGGCACTGGAAAAAGTCTAGTAGCGCTTTACCGAATCCGAAATCTTATGCAACCTGATGCTCAGAAGAATATTTTCAATGACTCCCCTCCAAAAACTCTGTTTGTCACATATACCACCACTCTGATAAATGCTTCCAAACAGCTTTTGGCGCCCCTCCTCGGCGAGGCCCAGAAATATGTGGATGTGAAGAATCTTGATAAGATCGTCAAAAACATCATTGCCCGGTCTGGCAACGATTTCGCACCGGCTTCGGATAAGAACAGATCCGAAGCCTTATTTGAGGCCATTGAAATCATAAAGTCAGAACAGGATTCTGCTTGGCAGATCCTCGAAAAGCTTTTGGGCAGAGTAACCAATGACTACATCATTTCGGAATTTGACTGGGTGATAGAAGGCCGCCAAATCCTAACGCTTCAAGACTACATTGAAGAAGATCGTACGGGTCGAGGCATTCCCTTTGATAAACAAATCCGTAAGGCCGTTTGGATCCTGCACCAAAAATACATGCGAAGACTGGAAAAGGTTGAACGCAGTTCGTGGGATCGAATTCGATCCCTTGCCTTGGAACTGGTATCCAACGATGTGGTCGACATGGATAAATATGATGTGGTGATCGTTGATGAGGCACAGGATTTGACGCCGGTTGCACTGAGACTCTGTTTTTCTCTCTGCAAAAGCCCCAAAGGGTTCTACATGACTGCGGACCTGGGGCAATCGATATATAACCGGGGTTTCAGTTGGAAAAGAGTTGATAAGGATATTAACATTCGAGGCAGAACCACCATCCTGAAATACAATTACCGGAGCACAAAACAAATCATGGAAGCCGCCATACAACCCCTTAGAGATTGTGGCGGTGGTGACCCCGAAACTTTCAGTACGATCCCGGTTAGAGAGGGGCCAAAACCCAGAGTCATACCCTGTTCCAATTTCGAAGACCATGTTAAGGCCGTTGAACGTTTTTTGAAGACATCATCAGAAGAGTTCCGGCTACCTGTTTACTCTGGTTGCGTTCTGGTCCGGAGCAATAAAGCCGGCGAACAGATCGCAACAGGCTTGAATGAACGTGGCATGCCTGCCGCTTTAGTGAAAGGTGCTGATTTTGATTTGGACAAAAAAGTTGTGAAAGTTATGACCATCCATTCGGCAAAAGGGTTGGAATTTCCTTTTGTAGCAGTTGTTAGAATTGACAAGGATCAAATTCCTTTCATGATGTGGAATGTTACGGATCCAGAAGAAAAAGAATCTCGTTATATGGATGAAAGACGACTTTTGAGTGTGGCACTGTCGAGGGCCATGCGAAGACTGGCCATAACGTATACCAAAACCAAACCTTCGATGTTTATCAGCGAGATGGACAAAAAACTTTGGGGCCTTTGGGAAACAGCATTTTGATGGGGTTTATGAATCGTTCCTGCTATAAGAGGTGGGGAGTTTCAGGAGAAAACATTTTTAATTGAAATAGGGAGCCATCTAATAATGGAAGTATTTGAGGTGTACGTTCAGACCCATTTTTCCGCGGCGCATGCCCTTCGAGGTTATCCCGGTGATTGTGCCCGAACCCATGGCCACAATTGGATAATCGACGTTTTTATAAAGTGCAAAAAGTTAAATGAAATAGGTATTGGCGTTGATTTTCGGGACATCAAACTGGGGGTCAAGCAGGTTCTTAAGAACCTGGATCATTTCAATTTGAACGATCTCCCCGCATTTGAAACGGTAAACCCGACATCGGAAAATATCGCCCGTTTCATTTACAGAGAACTAGGCAAGGAATTGAATTCGGATTGGGTTAAAGTATCCAAAGTAAAGGTTTCCGAGACACCCGGCGCAGGTGCTTTTTACTGGCAGGAATAGAATTGAAATGGTACCCGGCAGAAAATACGCCAAGGAGAGAGGTAGGATTGAGATATGAGGGAAAAAGCTAAGGCCATCGTTCTTTTGAGCGGAGGTTTGGATTCCACGACGGTTCTGGCGATCGCCCGTTCACAGGGATACGACACTTACGGTTTGTGTTTCAAGTATGGGCAACGCCACAGTGTTGAAGTTGAAGCGGCCAGGCGGGTAGCGGATGCCATTGGGGTGGCGGGTTTTCTTGAGATGGACATTGATCTGGGAAAAATCGGGGGTTCGGCGCTGACGGAAGATTTGACGATTCCCAAAGCCCGCACTGAAGCGGAGATGGAAAAGGAAATTCCCATTACCTATGTTCCGGCCCGGAATACCATCTTTCTGTCATACGCCCTCGCCTGGGCGGAGGTATTGGGAGCGTACGACATTTTCATCGGCGTCAATGCTGTTGACTACAGCGGGTATCCGGACTGCCGACCTGAGTTTATCGAGGCTTTCGAAAAGATGGCCAATCTTGCTACAAAGGTCGGAGTGGAGGGAACGACGAAGATCCGGATCCGAACCCCCATCATTCACTTGACAAAAGCCGAAATCATTCAAAAAGGCATTGAGCTAGGCGTTGATTACAGCATGACCCATACCTGCTACGACCCTTCGCCCGAAGGGTTGGCTTGCGGCACATGCGACAGTTGCCTCTTGAGAAAGAAAGGGTTTCAGAAAGCCGGCATTGCCGACCCAACCCTTTACATTACAAGCAGTTGAGACTTTGGGAGTTACAACATGATCGATATGCAAAATCAACCCGGCCTGAACGATCTCGACATCGACAAGGTGGGGGTCTGCGACGTCACCTATCCCATCGACGTTCTTGACAAAAGGTCCGAAAAACAATCCACCACCGCTCTGATCAATATGTATGTGGACCTTCCCCGTCATTTCAAGGGGACCCACATGAGCCGGTTTATCGAGGTGCTCAACCAGTACCGGGGAGAGATCACGGTCCGAAACATGGGGGATATCCTGAGGGAGATCGCCCGAAGCCTTGAAGCCAAATCGGCCCACATGGAGTTGGGATTCAAATACTTTGTGGAAAAAGAAGCCCCGGTATCAAAAGCCAAAAGTCTGATGGGATATGATTGCCGGTTCATCGGGACCTATCAGGAGGAGACCGGGGAGGATTTTGTTCTGGAAGTTAAAGTGCCGGTTATGAACCTGTGTCCCTGCTCCAAGGAGATCAGCGGGACGGCCGCCCACAATCAGCGGAGCGAGGTGACGGTGCAGATCCGTTTCAGCGATTTTGTTTGGATTGAGGATGTGATCGAACTGGTGGAACGATCCGCCAGCAGCGATCTGTATGCCCTTCTGAAACGACCGGATGAAAAATATGTCTCCGAGCATGCCTATGATAATCCCCGGTTTGTGGAGGACATTGTCCGCATCATCGCCAAGGAGCTTGTCCTTGATGAAAGAGTCACCTGGTTTTCCGTGACATCCAAGAATTTTGAAAGCATCCACAACCACAATGCCTATGCGTTTATTGAGAAGGACAAGCAGAAATGAGAGTCTATCTGGCCGGTCCCATTTTTCAATGTGAGGACCATGAATGCATTCACTGGCGCGAAAACGCCAAAAATCTGCTTGATGGGCATCAGGTGATCGACCCCATGGAACGGGATTATCGGGGGATCACCGATGAAAATCATGCGCAGATTGTGGAAGAAGACAAGGCCTTGATCGACAACTGCGACGTGCTGCTGGCGAATCACCTCAAACCCAGTGTCGGGACATCCATGGAGATTCTGTATGCCTGGGAACGGAAAAAGCGGATCTATGCGGTTTCGAACAACGGTCAGGTGAGCCCGTGGTTGTTGTACCACTGCCAGCGAATTTTTCAGACCCTTGAGGGAGCCGTGGATCACATCAAGAACGGGGGGGTTGCATGAGGGTTCTCGTTGTTACCTCCTGTACCGGTGAAAAGAAATTTTCGCCTGAGAATCAACTCGCGCAGGACGATTTTCAAAACATTCACGATGCCGATGCGTTTCGGAAACGAGCAGAATCTCTAAATGAATTTCAACTGCCGGCCGAGGAAATGTACACGGGCCAGCAGCATCTTCGGTTGATGAGTGGGATCAAAGAGTTACGAGAAAAGCACGGTCGTGATGCTGCCAAGGTCTGGATTGTATCGGCTGGCTATGGTGTGATCCCCGGGAACCGCGAGGTTGTCCCCTACGAGGTCACTTTTCAGGGAATGAAAGCCAAAGAGTTGACTTCCTGGGCCGAACACCTTGCGATTCCCTCTGCTATTCGGAATGTCCTATCCCAACCCTTTGACCTGGGTCTGGTCCTCCTGGGAGATGCCTACCTGAAGGCATGCGGACTGGATGCCGATGTTCAAATCGGCGGCCCGACCCTTTTCTTCTTTGGTTCCGTTGCGGCGAGAAAGTTTCCGGCCATTAAGAAGGCGCGCGGCATTGTTCTTTCCACAAAAGATGCCAAACGGTTTTCCTGCGGTCTGGTGGGGTTGAAAGGAGAAATTGCCGCCCGGCTTTTTGGCAAACTCAATTCTTGTCCTGAGTCGTTGGCGGATCTTTTCGATCCATCCTTCAATGTCCTGAATTTCCTGGATGAGGGGCAATCAAAACCCCAAGCAAAGAAACCCACAGCACTCCCGAACCCCAACATAGATCAGGTGATCCACATCCCGAACTCCTGGTGGGGCAAACCCCATCGAAAAAAAATGCGGTATTTCATTCCCGAATGGGATGACCTGGTTAACCCATTGTATGACTTTCAGGCCGACACCCATCCCGACGGAACCGGAGATGGATACAATTTTGCCCATTACTCCCATCAGATTTATGACAGCCCGCAATATGACGGCATCCTGGTTTCCAAGGTCATTATCGAGGGAAAGAAGGGCAAGCAGGCCATGTTGGAAAAAAGGGGCATTCACCGGTATTTGCGGGTGCCCCGGAATTTTCCCATCATGGGCGACTGCGGGGCATTCGGGTACATCATGGAGCATGAACCACCATACGAAACCGATGAAATTCTCGATTACTATCAAAGGTTCGATTTTGATTATGGTGTCAGCATCGATCATCTCATCGTCCAAGGGGTGCTGAAAAGGGATGTTCATTATCTAATAGAGAAGGGGGGCGGCCGACAGGAAATTTCACAAGAAGTGTTTGAAGGTCTTCAGGAAAAAGGCGTCCGGGTGGTCAACTCCATCAAGCGCCAAATGAGTCTGTTCGAGGAGGGCCCCCTCATCTGCAAGGTGGAAACGCTGGATGAAAAGGAACGGTCACGGCGTTACGAACTGACCATCAACAATGCACGCGACTTCATCCAACGGCATGGAAAAGGGAACTACAGGTTTGTCCCTATAGGGGCGGTACAGGGATGGTCGCCTGAGAGTTATGCGGAAGCCGTCAAGGAATGCCAGAATATGGGGTACACCTATGTGGCTCTGGGTGGGTTGGTGAGAACCCCCACCAAGGGAATTCTGGAAATTCTGGAATCCGTCCACAGGGTTTTGAAACTGGATGTGGATTTGCACCTGTTCTGCGTTGCTCGGTCGGACGCATTTACATAGGTCGTATGGGAAATTTGGCGCATTATCTGCAACTCGAATTCTCTCGTCACAAACCTCCGGGGTGGTCTTGCAGTTCGGAGGTTGCGGTTATGCCGCCTGACATCTGCGGGCTTTTGGGGTTTACACCGCGAACAGACATCTTGCTGGCAAATGCCGACATGTCACGGCGGTATTGGATTGAATTTGAAGTAAGTAGGGCGGACCCTGTGGCAAATCACGCAAAATTTGCCGCGACACATTTGTTCTATCCGCAATCCAATGCGGACATATTTGTTTCCATGGTCAGTCCCCATGTGGCAACAGGGCGTAGAAATCTGGGAGCAACTGCCATTTCCTTGATGCGCCGCGTGGGTATGGATGCTTTTCAAACGACCTTATTGCCTGAACATTCGCCTCAAGAAGTCAAGCATTTAAACCAAATGTCGCTTGATGAGTTACGTGGAAGACATATTGATATCTCTTCTGAACTCACAAGGGTTTTTGATGTAACAGAACCATTAAGTTCTTTTGAGGGATCCAGAATTCATTTCGTAGGAAATTTGCTGGAAGTGATTCTGAATGTTAGATCCTGGAACACTGGGCTCAAGAATCCTTGTAACAAGCTATTGTGGGGGAAAAGGACAGTTACATATTTTGTCTTTGATAATAGAAGTAAAGGGTTTGCGCCAAGTAAGTATTGCGCTTTCACATTCATTAAGCCTTCAACCGACATAGAGTCATCTCAGTGGAGAATTTCGGATCTCACTGGAATGTCAATAGAACGCTATTCAAGAGTGGAACGAGACAACTGGCGTTTTGACGGACAACGGGCAAAGCATCATTTGATTCACAATCTTGGGATGGCCTTGATCGAGGCGGAAGACGATAGCAAAATTTCGGCCCAATTTCAAAGATGGCTTGGTGACAATTCAGATTCGATTACAGTTCATCCTTCTGGCCCCAAGTTTATTTGTTTCCCATAAGGGTTTAGCCTAAAATAAAGTAGCAGCCATATCTGCTTTCTATTCTTGAAAGCGCAAAACGGATTCAGGAGTGATGCTCGACCCCTCCTTCGTGCGGATGCCGTGGGTTCCATTTGAAATGTGATATATCTCGCTTCCTTTGAAAAGACTTGCAAAACCGCCAGAGTCTATGAAAATGGGAAGGTGTTGATATTCCATTTCCTGGGCATAAAAATGACTTACCATCATCACCGGCGACAGTCTGTTAATGTAGGGCTGAACCATGGCATCCAGCGGAAACCGATTGCCGAATGTAGTGACCGGGATGAAACAAGGGAGGGGGATGTCACCCATAGGGGTATTCAGAATTTTCATCACCGGTTCCATCTGGTAGAGGCGGTCGCCCGATCGAGAAAACGCCTGCCGTCATACACGGGGTTGCGTTCTTCATATCGGTCATAGAGGTTACCGGTTTGCATCCAAAGGTCGGCCAAGGCATATCGCAGTGGTTGCTCCCCTTTTTGGCTCAATAGTCGAAGTGCCTTCAAAAGTTCCCGACCGTCCCCGCATTCCAGACGGGCGCGCATGGTGTGTTTGCAGAGTCTTCCTTTAGCCGCATCCATGCAGTCACAGTGATAATTCCGGTTGCCTTTCAAGGAATTCCCAATCCGAATCATGTGCGGTTCAGTGCCGCCTTCAACCTGGATGCACTCGCCGGAACGGTGCACAATTTTCAAATCCAGTGCCCGACGGAGCCTGTAGGGGTCCACTCCCTGAGGCCAGTCATGAATGGCCTGTTGCGGCGCTGCGGGGATGGGATCATCCCAAAGCTCAAAAGGGATTTCCTGCGCTTTCTCTGTCACCAGGATGGCGGCATTTTTCTTGATTTCTGAAACTATTTTTCCGTTAAGTCCAATGACCTCGGAAAGTGCTGGGTTGGGTGTTTCCGCAAAAGATCCCAGGGTCGAAATGCTTGCCTCGTAAAGGCGCATTGCGCGTTTCGGGCCGATGCCTTTTAGTTTCAGAAGTTCACAAGCTTGCCGGGGCAGTCCATACTTGACCATGGGTATCAACGAATTCACCCGATATTCGTGGGTTGATAATGGCCGCGGTTGGACAGTGGTTGCTTCCTTCTCTTTTTCCCACTGCTGCTTCCACAGAAAAGAAAACACCCGATCAGCGGTTGCCAGTATCCAGTCGGCATTGCGTTTGATCATCGTAATATCCGTGGGGTAGCAGTCAAATAGTTCTGAAAGCATTTCTAATGTTTCACCCGAAGTGTGCTGCATCAAGACAGTCGCAGTTTTTAGAGCCGATAGGAGCCCTCGGGATTTATTTTTTCCACTCATCAAGGACAAGGTTTCCGAGGGGGGACTGTCCAAAAGAGAGCTTGAGACCTGCGCCATCATATCGCCCATGACATCGGTATTTTCGAAATTAAAGGGCAATCGGGGCGTCAGTTCGGGACAGAGGCAAACCGCCAGGATACAGTCGAAAAGAGAGGGTCCCGGAACTTTCCGATAGAATTGAACCAACGTGAGGATCGTCTCAGGGGAAACGTCCATCTGTGTCGCAATACGCCCCAATGGCGTCTGCGTGAGGTAACGATCACCCTTGCCGCCTTGAGCCAGCAGATCCGTCTCTATGAGTTTGTCCACAAGGTGGGAAAGGTCGCGTGAACCTTCACTTGCATGCCAGAAGGTGCGTTCGGAGAAATTGGTTCGTAAGTGGCCTTTTGAAATGGACAAACGGGTGCATACCTCCGTTAGAACCTCTTTCATCACGCGCCTCGGAGTGTGGAAACCGGAGACAACCGGTTCCGTTCCACCAGTGATATACTTCTCCCCATCCTTGTGCCATCTGGGTAGAAATATGACGGACTCCCCTTGGGTATCCAATCCAAGCCGGCCGGCCCTTCCGGCGAACTGCTGATACCGGCCGATGGGCAGTGGACCAAATCCATCTCCCGTAAAAACGAAACTATCGTAAACCACCACCTTTCGCGCCGGAAAATTGACCCCCATTTCTAGGGAGGAGGTGCTGACCAAAACGTCAATCTCTCTGTTTTTCATCGATGTCTGTCGGGTCGTTCGGGAAACCATTCCCAGACCGGCATGATAATATGCGGCCTTGAATCCAGCTTCGTCAAGATGATCAGACAGCCGTTCACAGCGCCGTCTTGAATTGACAAATACCAGAACCTGCCCCTCTTGGCGGACGGTTTCAAAAACCTCCTTTTCAAGAAGTTCGGGTTTTTCATCGGCCTTTTTAAAAAAAACAACTCGATGCGACAGGGGTACGGGCCGCCAGGAGGTGACAAACGAAGTCCCATTGAGCCACCTGGCCAACCGATCCGAGTTGGGTACCGTCGCTGAAAGGCAAACGAATCGAATGAATGGGTTGATCCGTTGCAATCTTCCGATGAGCGCTTCAACCGTGGGTCCGCGATTCGGATCGCTTAGAAGGTGAAACTCATCAATTACCACCACATCAATTTGGGATAACCAGTCCAAGTGCCTCTTCCACATATGGAGATACGCCCCAAGTTTTTCCGAGGTCATCAGGAGAAGATGCTCGTCAGTTGGATGTTTTTTGGATGTATTACGGGTGGTCTCGCCGGTGTAGAGTCCAATTTCCAGTTCCGGATAACGAATTCCCCATTCCGCGCATTTTTCTTCCACAATGGCCTTCAAGGGGGCCAAGTAAACCCCTTTTCGGCCTCGTACCGCGGCCTTTTGCAAAACCCACTCCCCCATTCGGGTTTTTCCGGCACCCGTAGGGGCACAAATGACCCAACTGGAATCGGATTCAAGGAAGCCGGCGTCCAGCAATTGAATTTGGGATGGAAGAAGATCTGTTCGGTTGATTTTCATTTTGATTTTGTCCATTATGTGTTACGGTACTACACATAAATAGGGAATTCAATAAAATATGAGTGGAAACAACAATCCGTATGGAAGCGCATTGCCCGACTTGGGGATACAGATTCGCAAGTGGCGTTTGGCGAAAAACCTAACCCAATCCGCGCTTGAAGAGAAAGCCGGGTTGAGTCATAACACCATCAGCCGAATTGAATGTGGGAGTGTGTCCCCTCGACTACAGACCATCACCCAAATCTCTGAATCCTTGGGTATCAGTGTTGAGCAACTGCAGTTTCAAGAACCGGCACCGGTGGTTGCTGAAACGAAGGCGGAATATGGTATGGACCCTGCGATAGTGAAATTGATTTCAGCGCTCGAAAATGTTCCCGGAGCCATCCGCGGTGATTTGCTGAAAACCTTTCTAAATCTCATTGAAATAACAACTGGAAAAGGGCATGAGTAAGATACTCTACCAAGATACCATCGGTTGTGAAAAAAGGGAAACCGACCGCCTACTGGCAGACTGCAATGACATGCCGGGAGTTCTCAAAACAGCACTGCTTCAAGGTCTCGGTGATGACGCCTGCCTCACTCCTATTCAAATTGACGCACTTGATGCGGGAATATGCAAACGCGGCAACCATTTCATCGTTTCCTCCCCCACAAACAGCGGGAAAACTCTGGTGGCTCTTTTTCGCGTTTTTTCAGAAATCTTGAACAGGCGGGGGCGATGCGTCTATGTGG
>JGI11705J14877_10001355_pt1 | contig 14064 bp, 19 predicted proteins | sample Etolaghawater15m_FD_14877 | JGI IMG/M metagenome (IMG submission 14877) | reverse complement strand
GTTGTACCGGCTTTGTGTATCTTTGTACCTCGTGCAGCAATAACGTCACCGTTAAAGTATGCCGACATCAGTACCTTCTCAGAAGACAGCACATCCTGCGGAACAATGTTGCTGTTCCATTTAGTGTAGCCAGAGATACGTCTGTAGCCACCACGGATGTCTGGCTCAAAGTTCTGCAGTTCCAGTGCCATACCGGGCTGCATAGAAAACGTAGACTGGTCAAGTACAAGCCCACCTTCACATGCAAACACATAAGGACTGAGTTGCGATTCGTCAGCCATGTGTTAGCCCCCTGTTGGAAATACCGATGTACCGTATCGCTGTGATTGCGGAATGTACGTGGAACGCACGTAGCTATAGTTCCTGTTAATAAACAAACTCTGCATATGTTTGATGCCCTCTTCAAACCGGGCAAAGTTGATGCCGTACTGCTGTGCCTCGCCACGATACTGATAGCCGTAGGCAGTAGCCCCATCGACAATTACCTGACGGAACTGTTCAGGAATGGTAGGGACATCTGTTGTAGCACTCAACGAAGTAGGCTTGACGTAAGCATCATACTTGAGTTCATATGCTTTGTCAGGATATGGATAAAGTCCATAGTTGTTATCCGGTGTACGGAAAACATAGATAGGCACGGAGCCAACATCCGATGTACTCTCTTGGTCGATATACCTATCAACATACTGGTTATAGTCCAAGATGCGTAGGGTTGTACCCGCTACACCAAGAGAGTTGTCTTTTGAAATACGGAAGGTCTCGTAATCTACATTGTAAATATTGGCACCTATTGTATACCGTGTGGTGCCAGCCACAAGCGTTTCAGTCTGTTCTTCGTGGCTAAATGACCACCCAAACTCACGCTGAAAAATATAGTTGATGGCATCATTGACTGCATTCTTACACTGCGTCTGAAAGCCACGAGCATTTGCAAAGTTAGCAGATGTAAGTGCGACTTCGTTGAAACGTGCAAGAACTTCGTTTGTAATGTCAAGATAGGTATATGCCATCTGAAATCCTTAAAAGAGGAATGAGAGGGCCAGTTTCAAGCCAGCCCCCTCACACTAGTTAGGCAAGAGTGTCACGGTCTACTTCGTCAGCCGAAGTGTCGCCCTGTGAACTCACGTCCATCATTACTGCGTAAACACGGAGTTTACCAGCAGTAAACGATGCACCAGTACCTGCAAAGGTCAGGTCAAGAGTATCGGCAGAAGCCAGAACTACGTCAGCAGCAACAGTTGCACTAGGTGCATAAGCACCGTCAGCAGCACCGTCAATGTCGAATGCAGTTACATACTCATCTGCGTCAGCGGCACCAAGAGTTACCGTTGCGTCAGTACCTGTGTTCATGGTTGCGCTTTCAACAACTTCCACACCAGCAGCCATGATTTTGGTGCCAGCAGGAATAGTGATTGCTTGAACAACGTCACCGGACGACGGGTCTACAGTAGTAGCCACGATGTCGATGGTGTTCTCAACCATGTAGGGGTTACGGCCACGCTGGGAATTGCCAGTCGCAGCTTTAAGAAGTGAAGTAATTGTAGCCATTATTCATTTCCCCCCTTAAGCCAGATGGTACTTGGCGTTCACAAGTGCTTCAGGACGAAGAATCTTGCGGCCATACAGGTGCATACCACGAACGATGTCAGCGAAGCTGTCAGGGTCACGGTATGTTTCGGTCTTGTTAATCTGCTCTGCAGTAGCAACAGCAGAAGAATGACCGGCAACAATCACACCGAAGTTAGTGGACGAGTTCGCACCAGTGAAGGACGGACCAGTACCAACAGCGGGAAGATTGTTGGACGAGTAGACGGTGAAGCCATGAATGTTGGTGCTTACAACGCCGTTCTGCAGACCAGAACCACCGAAGTCAGCGTTGAACAGACGAGAGTCTTCGTCTTTCAAGACTTCAATGAAAACCGGGTCAAGTACAAGCCAACGACCCTGAGTGTCTACGTTCTGCTGGTCGAGCAGACGGGACATACGGGCGATAACCTGCAGCGGGTTAGCATCACCAGCATCAGTTGGAGCAGCACCAGCACCGGTACGTGGCAGGATAGCAATAGCATCCCCTGCGCTACCGGAGTTAAAGTCAGATGCGTCCAGCTTCATGCTTGCAAGCAGTTCGTCAGTAGCGGAACCAACAGCGTTCGTGCCGTTGACTACGTCGTTGACAGTATCTGCAGTTCCATGAATCGCAGACTGCTTGTAACCAGACAGATAACCAAGAACGTCTTGGTCAAACTGGTCAGCGAGGCGGTAAGCAGCACGGTCAGAAGCGAGGCTCTGGAAGTTAACGTGGCTGTGTGCCTCTTCAATGTCATCAACCTTGAATGCAAAGTAGTTAGCTTTGTCAATGGTCAGGCTGAAGTCTTCGTCGTCAAGGTCTTGCGGCGTGATGGTCGTACCACGGGCGTACGCCTTAACAGTGATTTCGGGTTCCTTGATAATCTTAACGGAATCACCCATCTGAGCAATCTCACCGAAGTAGTCGGAGTTAGTGATTGCTTCACAAACAGCGGCCTTGCGGAAAGCAAGCTGCACCTGTTTGCTGTAAATGACGGGCGAAAAATTACCGTTAGGAAGGTTACCATACCCGGCAGCGGTATTGAATGCCATGATGATTTCTCCTAAGTTAGCATTTTACAGATGCAAACTCACCAGACTAATCAGAGGCTGAATCGTATGGGTGCGTATTCTATTCAGTTGGCCGACCGAATATTCAACGGGCCACACTCGTCAGGTAATCCATAAGACTGAGGTGTTTGCGGACTAGGCGTAAGCAGGTAGCGAACCCACTTACACCTTTGATGACTATAGTTATACGAAAAAATAACTAATTGTCAACACTTTTTTATCTGGCTGAACCAGAAACATCATAGATAAACTTTCCAGAACGGATAGCTTCCATGATTTCGTCTGAATGCTTCTCGTATTCTTGTGGAGACATCTTCTGAACTTGTGACTCCTTTAGATACGTAGAGGCTTCATTTTCTTGCGGCTTACTGCGGCTGTTCTTTGTAGACACAGACTTTGCAGCATCCTTATCTGTTTTGGGTTTCTTTGTAGTTATACCCATATCAGCTTTGTAGAGGTCAATAGCCCTAGCAGCAGAACGCGCATCGTTGTCGTTCTCGTAAAGCGCATCCTGTACCCACTTCGGCTGTTCCTCTGCCCACTCGTGAAAGCTGTCGCTGTCACGAATCTCGTCAAAGTCTGGGTGCAGTTGCATCAGTGCTGCTTCTGCTTTTTCTTTTGTTGCAGACAACTGCATCTCGTCAATTGCTTTGAGGCGTTCTTCCAGAGCAGTAGATTGCTCACGTGCCTTCTTCATTGCAATTGTTTCAACGATGGCTGCTACGTCGGGATAGTCTGCTGCCCACTGTTCAATGTCCTCGTCGGACTTGGGCAGTTTCATTTCTTTCTTTGTAGCACTGTCAAGTTGGCTACGGAGTTCTGCAATCTGCTGTTTGAACTCTTCTGCTTGTTGCTGTTGGTGCCTACGAAGGTCAGAATAGCGTTTCTTAAACGTTTTCTCTTCGGCTGTTGTAGGCTCCTCCTCTTCTTCGGTTTGTTTCGGCGAGGCATCTTCTACTTCACCCCGTTGTTCTTTAATTAACTGCTCAAGTTCTTCTTCTTCCATTTTGCGCTTTTCTTCGTTGCTATACTTACGATTTGCAAACGCAACTTTTTTAGGTGACTGCATTTCTTCAGCCATGATTTCTGCGGCTTCTGCCATTTTACTTCTCCGTTGTTGGGGCCACCGTAGCCATACACCTGTCGGGGAGATGGGGGATGAGTAGCCAACATATCTAGCTGTTTAACGTGAAGCTAGACCACGCTTACGTGAACCGCCGTCAGAGGTAATATCAATTACTGACATTAGTTCACTACCAAGAACACGACCTACTGCACGAATTTGTGGAGTACCAATCATGCCCTTAATAACTTCTTTGTCTTCTTCGTTAAGATTATCAAATCTACGCTGGACCAGAGTTTGATAATCTGCTAAAGTCATATCATCATCCATTACTTTATCTTTCCTACGATGTAACAAATAGGCTCAAGGATAGCACGTTCTACTGCGCCAATAGGATGTCTCTTGCCTTTCTTTTGCAGCCAGATGTCTGCAGTACGACGACGAGCAATGCCTTCTAGTGTAGAACGCAGTAGCTTATTATACCACTTTGTATTACCATATGCAACTTTAAGCAGAGGCTTAAATATCCTGTGATATCCTTTTTGATAGGCAGGGTCCAGATTTTTACTCTGTTGCAGCCATACAGTCTGACGGAATGCACCAAAGCCATACGCATCATTCATGGCGGTACAGACAATTTTATCGCCTCTACTACTTGCCGTTTCTTCGCCCTTTGTAGAAGTAACCCTATTAGCATTAGTTTGTGTAGGCTTAGACCAGTCATGAGAAGAGTCATAGGAGATTTGACCAGTTTCAGTATTGACACGACTAACAGTACCTTGGTCATCTCTTACGCGCTTGGCTACGTCATCACCGTAGGTACCACGAATATCTGTGCCAACTTTATTGCTACCGGTGTTGCGTTGAAGATTTCTTTCTTCTCTAGCCCTGTCCATCGCCGCAAATTCTGTGTCATATTTACCGGCACGTACATCACGAGCATACTGAGAAGGGTCTTGTGATTTAGCGGAAGCTACCAAATCCTGTGCTGCGTCACCCCTAAAGATAGCTTCATTGCGAGGCATACCTTCACCAGTACGCTCCATACGTTCTTTAGCAGTTTCTGTAGTCCTAAAACCCGTAGGTCTTGCGGGTTTAGTTTTAGCAAGCGTGTCTATAACTTGTTGTGCCGCTACACGTGAAGGAAGTTTAGCAGTTGCATCTGCAACTCGTTGCTTCAACTCATCTGTTCCTCGTGTGCCTACAGCATCCAAAACTTTCCTTGCTGCTTCTCTTGCTTCATCGCTAAACTTTCCAAAGTCAACAGATGCACCAACAATATTATCAGCCGTTGGGAAAGTTACCACAGACTTCCTTCCCTTTGTCGAATTGGCAACATTTACCAAGTAATCAATTTTTTGATTATCGGACAACTGTAGATTAGCCATGCTATCTTTTAACTCTCTTGCCTTTTCACGAACTACATCAGTAACTGTGGCACCTTCCTCTACAAGAGTTTGGGCAGACTCTACTCCTACATCTGTGGGTGTAGTAGGCGCAGGTTCTGCTTCTGCTATGGCCTGTTTAATAGACTCTTCACCCGGAATGCTCATAAGACCTGCTTGAGAAGCCGGAGTTACCCCAAAAGTTGCAGCAGTTTCTGTGGTGGGAAAGTCTTCTTTACCAAGCCCAAGAAAACCTTTGCCGCCCACTTGTTGTCCAGTACGCGGGTCAAACGTATTGCCTTTGCCATCTGCAATTGTACCGTCCGGCATAATAGTACCAGCTTCTTGTTTTCCCATACCAAAAAGCGCAGCACCGGGTATCAGAGCAGTAAGAAGCCCCTCAAGGTCTCCGACCTGTTTTGTGTAGCCAAGCTGTTTTGCTGCGGCTTTTCTTTCCGAAATATCTTTTTGAATTTGTTGCTGTCGTGCTGCTTCTTCTGGCGACATACTATCATCGCCCGTGGGTTGTGTGATAGGCTGTGTAGTAGTAGTAGGAGGAGTCACAGCTTCTGGTGTAGTGGGGGTCTCTGTTTGCTTTCTGAATCCGGCAGGTACAGGAATAAGTGGCTGACCATCTGGTCCTACCGGAATCTGGATAGTATTACCAGCATCATTTACATACGTAACATACGTAGGCGTCACGAATTGTCCGAACTGAGGTACAGCAGTGGGTGCCATTGGGGTCGCTGCTTGCTGTGCTGGTTGATATCCCGCAACAGGGGTTTGAGGATATGTAGGCATTTGATATGGAGTATACTGAGGTTGATATCCAGCAAACTGTGATTGTTGCAATGAACCTTGAGTAAACTGAGGCTGCACAAAACCACCTACTTGCATTTCCATAGGTGCTTCATCTTCAAGGTCAAGGTCTTCCATGCCAAACGGAATATCATCTGGAATAATTGCTTCTTCTGCGTTGCCCATTTGACCCATGTCATCCATGCGTTGCAATCCCGCCTTTGCTTCATCTCGTAGTGCCATCATCTTGTCAAGACCATGATAGCGCACTACATCTGCTGGCATAACAAATTCGCCCTCACTGAGTTGGGCAGGAATGTCATCTCGTACTTCTTCTTTCAAAGAACCTACTGGTACTTCATTACCAGAGGCTTCATCGACAGTGCCGCCTTCTTGTAGAAGACCGCCGTCCTCAAACAATTCCATTTGTTTTTCAAGAGCCATTAACTTCATCCCTTAATGTTTTAAGTCTGCGCAATGCTGCAATGGCACCTTGCGACCTATGCAACACTATCGTATCATCAGCTTGCTCTAGTGACTTATGCTGCAATTCAATTACAGCATCAATGTAATCACTGAACGCTTCCCATTGGCGGTTGTTGCCCACCCACGGCTTGAGTTTGCTGAGTATTTGCTGGTTGTTCATTTCCACTAAATCCTTGTTCACCCGGCTGCGGCACCATGCCTACGCCCATATTGGCTCCACCTGCACCTGTTGGGTCCATAGCGTCGGCACCTGCTGGTGCTTCCTGACCCTCTGCAGGGGCTTGGAACTGTTTCATAAGTTCTGCTTGCAGTGCAGCCTCGTTCATATTGTTGGTTACTTTGTCGGGGTCCAAGTCCATAGACTTTGCAATCTCGCGGATTACATATTGGAATTTTGCAAACGGCGCAAGTACCGGATTGCTTGCTACCTGCAAGAACTGCATCAAACGCTGGCTGCGTACTTCGTTAGCCATCAGGCTTTCTGTGCCACGTGCTTTGACTTCAAGGTCGCCCTTAATGCTGGGGTCAAAGTCAAACTGCATGTTAAAGCGGAAGAAACCTTCGCCCAGCGGACGCAGCAGATAGTCATCTACATTCTTAATCACAGTCTTGATAGACCCCTGCGCTGCACCCATCAGCATAGAAATGCCGCTGGCAGTACGGCCTACACCGGACACGCCAGTCTGACCATGAGCAAATGATGGGAAGCCCGTGCTTTCATCTGCCAGCACACGTGCTTTGTCAAACAGCATCATATTCTCAGAAGACACATTCGGGAACTTAGTACCAAAGATTGCTTGGCCCGGTGCGCCGCCTTGACGCCGGAATACCTTACCCGGATACAGAGACAGGTCTTGTCCCGGCACCAGATTGGTTTCATCTACCTCTACAATAAGATTGCCCGACAGTACAGCGTTGTCTACTGCCATACGCATAAAGCCGTTCATCAGCGTCTGCGTATCGTCCATGTTTTCGGCAATGCCTACACCAAAGAAGCTATATGGATTGAGTTCATACGGAGAAGCAGCATATGGAATTTTGGAAGGCTTAAATGGGTTCAGCACCATGCGGATAAGTTTGTTATTACAAATCCAGACGTTTGCTTGCAGTTCATCAAAGTCTTTCAGTTCTGCTGGGATTTCAACATTCTGCTCTTCCAGCATTTCAATATCGACCATGCCCCAATACTCAAGCACCTCAAAGCGGTCAATGCCATGCTCCGGTGCATAATCAGAGAGGTCGTCTTCCCAATACTTTTTTGTGTAGTTTTCACCAAACGAGATGGCCTCATCAATTACTTGACCACGGAAGTATGGACGCTTCTTTAAATTGCGAAGTTGAGAGCGTGACATTTTATGGCGTTCAATAATGTATTGCGCCTCGTCCATGTTGTTAGCATCTGGGTCAGGATAGAAGTTCCACACCGATACATGATTGACCTGCGGCATGGTCTTGAACATTGGGTCGTATTCGCCGTTTTCATTCCAGTTGGGGTATTCTTTGTCCGCAGCAAACGGACCTTTCATAATGCCCGTACCAAATAGTGCCATTTCAAACGCGCTACTACGAAGGCTTTTACTTGCACCAGACTCTTCAAGCTGGTCATGAATTTTCTTTTCCATCTTTTTAGCTGCAATCTTTGCAGGGCTAAATTCAATGGCTGTAGGCGTCTTACCCGGACCTTCTTTCAGTTTGTCTTCTACCGGCTGTAGCTTGTCTCCAAGCACACCAAGGCGTTCTGTAAGACTTTTGGCAGTAGCCCCCGGAGGAAAGTCTTGCCCGTCCCCAGCAAAGCCGTAGGGGCTGCTAAGAGCGGTTTCACCACGAAGCTGCTCTGGCTCCTGTGGGTCAAAGTGTACATCTTCCACAACACCCTCCGGCAGTTCTGTAGGGTCAACAGAAAGCGGAAACTTGTTGTTAGCAAACAGCACGTCAACAATCTGGCCGTATGCTGCCAGTGTCTTAGTCTTGGTGACCTTAATAAACACACGAGACTTTTCTGCCTCTGTGAACTGTACATCAGGGCCATACAGACCACGGTAGTTACGATATGCGCGAAGCCAGCGTTCTTCGTCCTGATAGCGATAGTCTTCAGCACGTTGGTAGCGTTCCATAATAAATGGAATAATGTTGGATACATCAATGTCCTCAACTACAGTATCATCTGTATCTTCCAACGCAATAGCATCGTCTTCAATCATCATTTCATCTTCGGCCATGTGTTTTTCCTTTAGTATCCAAACGTAGAATCAGCTACTGGCATTCCTGTCGATGGTCGGCCATGCGGGTCGTAGTCGAAAACAGAGAACCGGGGTCTGGACATAATGCCGTACCGGAGTGCGTCGTACAAATGGTCTTCAGACTTTGTGTCAACATCTTCTGGATTTTTCTTGTCCAAGGGGATGGACGGTAACTGACTGACGACATTTGTGCAGCTATTAAAGAATACAAGTCTAGGTTCCTCTGTAAACTCATCTATCTGTAGGCGACGGTGTATTTCATTCTTACCCGCAACACGACTGCCTCTACTGCGGTCTGACGGACGCCAGCGACATCCTTTATTAATCATCTGTTCCGCAAGAGACGGTCCAGTATCACCACGCTTATGCCAAAGACTGCTATCCAGCACACCATACTTAATGTTCCCATCTTCGGCCTCTAAATCCAGTATCATATCAGCCAAGTCTGTGGCGAGGATTTTGCTGACATAAAGTTCTCTATATACGATAAGTTGTTCGTCAGGCGCAACTGCAAACCAAAGAACACCAGAATAACTGCCGTAGCCATAGTCACATGCACGAAACTTGACCCAGTTGCTAGGGAGATGGAAAGGTTCAACAACATGAATCCTGCGGTCAAACTCAGTAAACGCTGCACCTTCTTTGATGTCCCAATCGCCTTCAAGAAGCTGCCGCCTTTGCTGTTCAGGAAGCGAGAGAAGCATCGCTTCGTAGTCACCTGCGTCCGCAAGGTATGGGTTATCAGAAAGTCTTGCCGGGATAAAGCGTCTCTTAAATAGAGATTTTCCTGCTTTGCTATGTCCAGCGGGATATTTGAGTACCTCTCCTGTTTCACTGTCGGTTGCATCAAAAGACCTATTATACGGTGCAGGGTCAATAAACATTTTCTTAACCCAGTGATGCCCTCTACCACCGGGGTTAGTCGTAGCCCTCATAAAGATAGGCAAGTCAGGTGCAGTGGACCGTAGACGACTTCGCATATAATTCCATGCGTATGGTGTGGCCCATTGTGTCAATTCGTCAAAGCCTATCCAGCTAAATGCCAGACCCTGATAACGCAAGACATCCTCATCCCTGTCTAGGTAGGACATCCACAATCTCGCGCCAGATGGCGCGGTCCACTGCATCTTCCGTTCTGACCACTTGATACCGGGCCAGATTTTTGGGTACAACTCCTGCGACTTGAATATCAGTTCTCGCAGTTCTTCTGTTGTGTGTCGGAGCAGTAGTCCACTGAACTGCGGATGCCCCATGTAACGCAGTGGGTCAGCAAGCATTGCATATGACTTGCCGCCCCCTGCACTGCCGCCGTATAGAACTTCACGTTCAGATGCGGCAAGAAACTCTGTCTGTGGGCCGGGGTTTGGCTTGAACAACACATTAGCATGTTCTTCAATACTGCTGGTTTCGTGTGAAACCTCTGCAATCTCAACCGTTGGCTTTTGCGCCGGTTCTTGCTTCTTCGATTGCCTTCGCTTTGGCGATTGCCGTTTCCGCATATTCTGCCCACTTGCGGAGGCTTTTAGCTTGGTCCTTACGCTGTCGTTCATTAGCTAACCGTTTCCTTAATCCTACGTGTGAGATGTATCTGCCACTGTTTGCACTCAACCAATTCGCTACTTCACGATAGGAATACTGATTGACGTACTTACGTGCTTTCTCTAACAGGTCCAGTTCAACTTTGATAGGGTCAAGAATGTCGGGGTCTTCTTCACTCTGTTTGTAACCAAAAGGTACAGTCCTAGCAATGCGAGGTATCTGCACCCATTCATTTTCTTCTTTGATGTCGGTGGGCTGCGGTAGCTTCCACTTACCTACACTACGTGTCATCGTTTTTTGCGGTTGTCCGTGCTTCTGACAGGATTAACATAGGCTTTAGTTACGTAACCTCCACTGTTAAAAGCGTATTCTTCTCCAGAGCCTCCCTCAATAGGAAATATTTCAATTACACCTTGAGTGGCTTCTCTTAAGTCTCCAGTCAACCCTTCTTCTTTCATTATCTTTTTTACATTTTTAGAAGATATCTTACCTCTAGCCCAATCGGTAAGCGCACCTTCAACGCGCATATTGTATTCAGCCATTAGTCATCATCCTCCTCAACAACTGCTTTAGGTGGCATAAGCATCACACCACCAGATGCCTCTACCTGCATCTTCTCTGTTTTCACTAGACCTACACGGTCAAGCAATTCTTTGGCAGCGGACATCTTGTCACGAATGCCAAGTTCAGTTGGGTCGTACAGTGCGCCTGTCATAGCCATTGCAGCCTTGGGTGCATTACGTGCCATGTACATTTGTGTGGCCTCAAGAATTTCTTCCTTTAAGCCCTTTACAATTTCTGCTGTAGAACTAGCGTCGGCATACCCAGCCATCTTTTTGGCTGCTACCATGTCCCCACTTGCTTCGTCAAAAAGCACAGCGAGAAACTTCTGCTGCTTTTCTGTTAGTTGTCTAGCCATTAAAACTCACCATTGTGCATTGCATTTGCTAATTTCACTGAACGTGATTTTACCTGATTTGCCCACCTGCTGTCAAGCATTTCTTTTGACGCTATGTCAAATTTTTCTTCGTGGATAGCATTCCACATCTTTTTGAACTTGCAAAGACGAGGCACACCCATATTGAATGCCATGTCAACAAGTACAAGTTGACGTACAGCGTCCAAATTCTCTACGCAAGGATGCGCACGGAGAAGTTCTTCTTCGACAATCTGTACGTCATTCTGTGCGAGGTACACTGCATCTGCTTCTGTGATGCCATCAGAATAAACATATTCAATGGTTGGATAATCCATCCAGTCCAGTTCATCCTGTGTAATACCCCGGTCATCTAGATTACGGCCAATGCCAATGGTATTGATGCCCAACGTGTCTTGATACACCTCAAGGCGAAGACCTTCATGCTTTACCAGTTCTTCAATCAAACGGTCTCTGCGGTATTTCATTTCTTTGTCTCTCCACCCATCCANATACCAAATGCACCTGTCATGGCACCCATTACAACGCTTACAAATGCGGACTGTGCTGCTGTTGGGGCGTCCAAGTTCATAAACCACTCTGCACAACGCCANGACATCAGGGTCATAATCANCATCATAAAACGAGGNAGCAGCTTCCACTGNGTAATTCGTTCAAATGTCCAGTCAGCCACGCCTACCTCTTTCCGAAGAACCTAGTCGCACTGCGTACACCAAAGGATGCAGCCACGATAACGCCAAGGCTATACTGGTACCACTCTGGCATAGCTTCTAGTTGAGTAAAACCATTGGCCACTATTTCTTCCATACCCGGAATGAATGCAAGTACAAGAGGCAAGCTGAATAAAATAGTCAGCCACTCATCTTTCCACGAAGACTGACTACCTTTAGCCATCTCCAAGTCCCAGTCAATTTCACCTGTAGCTTTCTTCTGCATTACTACAGCTTCGGCCTGTGCCTTCGCTACCTTGGTGGCAGACTGAGCCTTCTTCTCTTCAACCTTGCCGTCTAGCCATGTACCAGCTAGGTTAGCTATCGGCCCTATCAGTGTGGTCAACATTCCTTAGTTCCCATAGTTTCTTTTTAAGTAGAAATACACGAGTTTCAATATCAGGCTCTACATCAGCCAAACGAAATTCCCGTGGGTCGTTATACGCCTCTGCGAAACTTTGCAGTCTTCTTTGCAATACTTTTTGGCTGGCGTACAAACTGTTTACCCTTCTTTGTACCTTCTCTCTTAGCCCTAGTTGTAGCAGCATATTCGGCTGGTGTCAAGGATTTAATTGCTTTCTCTGGTAAATACCTCTCACCTGTCTTTGCGCTGGGCTTNCCAGACTTAGTGCGCCACTTCTGNTTTGTCCAGTTNTTNAGACTTTGTTGNGANNTTGCNATTGCCATTATAACGTTCCTTGTGCGTGTAGTGCCAGCAGAATGACGCTTCCAAGAACACCTAGTCCTACAATGAACAAAAATGTAATGATTGCTATTTCAAGATACTGCTTGCGTTTACGTCGTGCTTCTTCTTCTGCCTCACGTCTTGCTACACGTGCCTTTGCCTGAAACTTCTGCCAGTCATTCCACAAGCCCGGACGACCTGTGTATATCATAATCTGACGAAGCTGTTCTTCCTGCTCACGTATTTGCTCAAGGGCCAAGAACTCTTCAAGGTCAGAGTTGCCACCTTTTTTGTTGGCCTTCTTTTCTAACGTTTCTTTGGCACCAACAAACTGAGCAATGGCACTGCCAGCAGCCGCTATCTCTTTACCGTTCTGCACAGCAGTCTTAATAACTGCAAATGCGGCGTTAGCTGCGGCAAGTTCGGCAAGCATCAGTACGTCTCCATATCTTTGTTCACTAATTTGGGTAAGCAATATGCAGAGATATTCTCTCCCTGCTTATGGAGTTTCTGTGCATACCAGACACATTCATTCAGGTCACGAAAGTACATGTCGCTGCTGACCTGACGTTTGTCTTCTCCTATCCCAAGAAATACCAATAGGAGAAAGACGTGTTTCATATCATTTGTCTACAGCCTCGTCATGTAAAATCCATTGCAGACGTAGAACATCTTGCCGTAACTCTTCAATGTCTTTTGCAGTGGCGTGACCTACCATAACTTCCCGCATTTCAAGTTGCAGGTCATTTACAGTTTTCATATTCCACGCAGCAAGAGCCATCAGCAATGCCATCAAGCCGCCAACAATTTGCTTTTCCATTACTTGTAGCCTCCCCCTGCTGCCTTGTATTCACGTGCCAGCATCTGTGCCTTACGTGCTGACCACTGACCGGGCTTACCACCCTTGCTGCCAGCTTTAATCTTTTCAAATAATCTTTTTCTCATTGTTGGCTTAGTGTAGTTGCCAGCTTCATTAACTCTACTTTTGCTCTTCGTTTTAGGCTTCGCCTTGCTGCCAGCTTTTCCAACTGACCCACCCGCCTTGAGTTTTTGTTTTTTCGCCACGCCTTTAATTGTTCCTTTGTTGGCACTTGCGTAGAAAACTTGCTCACCTTTTTTCTCCCCATACTTCTTGGTCATAGCAGATTTAATCTTTTGTCCTTTAGGTGTGAGGGGCATCTCTCCTATTCTCCTATGCTCTACGGGCAGGGTTAAAGTATTCTTTGACAGATACGGTAACACCTATGTTGCTGCCACCGCCGTTAAAGGCAGTGAGTTTATCGCCAGCGTGTAGGTGTAGTCTGTCAGATGTAATCATATTGTACACATCATTACCAGCAATAGACTTGCCATTCAAAATGGTGTAATACGCATTGTCTTCTTTGTGGTACCACTGGATTGATACGTTGTCTGTAGAAGATGAACCATTACTAATGTGCAAAAACTCCACAGTAGCGTCGTGGTTGTTTGGCACAGTGTAGACAACATTGCTGCTTGCACCACCAGCTGTAGCAGTCACGGTGATACTTTCGGTGGCAGTGTCGAAGGCTATCGGCTGTACCATTATTTATTCCAATCTAGCAT
>JGI11705J14877_10001354_pt1 | contig 14065 bp, 23 predicted proteins | sample Etolaghawater15m_FD_14877 | JGI IMG/M metagenome (IMG submission 14877) | reverse complement strand
CATTGTTTCTAACTGCTGTTACTGCGGCTCCAAGAACGTCGCTGTTTAGCGTAGCCGTAATTCCGCCAATTATTTGACTGTTAATGCTTGCAAGAGTGGCTTCTGTGGCAAAATCGGGAACTGTTAGATCTTCGGCACCTGCACCGCCGTAATCAACCGCAACGACCTGTATCTGCTCACCGCCCTTGTCGATAGAGCGCACTGGTATGTCGGCGTTGCTACTGACCGGGCTGTTGCTGACGGTAACATTATCAGCCATTTATCTACTCCTCGATGTTATCGACGGAAAGCGTTGTGTTGCCCATTTCATCCACACCGATAGTACCTACTCTGCGGCTTGGCTTTGGTATGACGTTAGTAATGTTGATCGGCGCTTGTCCTGCTGATTCGCGTTGTTTTATTTCAGCTTGTAGGATCGCTTGCTCACTTGCAAACTGCATCCTGAGCATTTCAAGCTGTTGCTGTTGTGCAAGTCGGCGCTCCTCTAGTAACTTTTCCGTTTCACTTAATCGGGTTGCAACACGCTCAAGTTCTAAGCGCTGCAAGTCTAGCAAGCTTTGCATCCTGTTATGCTCGGCCTTGATCTCATTGTCTTGTGTTTTGCCCGCAGTCTGCGCTTGCACTTTCATCACTTCAACCTGTAGGGCATTGTTCTTAATCTCGAGTTCCTGCTGTTGTAGGCTCAAGCGCTGCTGATCAAGGAATAGCTTGTCTCGCTCTATCATTGTATCGCCGTCAAGCTCGTAACGTTTCAAATCCGCCTTCATCTGCTCGACTTGCATCTGCATCTGCATCTGCATCATGGCCGGATCTTGTTGCGGCTGCTCTGCTGCTGCCTGCTCACGCTGTTGAGCCATTTGTGTGATAGTACCTAGCGCGTTCTGGAATAAACCTTCCACCTCTTCGCCGCCCTTAAACCGTCGAATTAAGTTGGAAAGTATAGCCATCGAGAAGGTTGCAAGCGGCGGATATTGCTCAATCATTGACTTCATCTGGTCAAAAAAGCTGCCCACGGTCTGCAACATCTCCAAGCCTTCCATCTTTTCTTGGGCTTGGTCTAGCGCAATCATGCTGTCGCTCGACACCTGTATGCGGTAACACCGCTGGTCGTCATCGCTGATAATGTCATACACCTGCATCTTAACCTGCTCTAGCATCATCGGATCGGGTAGTTGTGGCGTGAGGAAGTTGTCTGCGTCGGCTACCTCGAACATGGTCTCCGGCTCAAACTGTTCTGCGATGATGGTGGCAAGTAAGCTAATACTCTCACCGATAAAGCGCGCAAACTCGTTTTGCCTGACGATAAGCCCAAGCGATGACCAGCTAGATTCCAGCCGGTTAGCTGTTGCTGTCTTCCTTGGGTCACTGGCACCCCGGAGGAGGTCACTTACCTTTAGCGTTTCAAACAACTGACTAACCGCCCGTTGCCGTGCGTCTTGTAGCACCTGCAACGTGTTGACGTACGGCATTACGTTTAGAAACTCAATACCACCTGCTAAACCGCCACGTTGTCGCAAGCTGGTTGCGTTCTGCACCGGCAACAACTTAAGATCGTCGTCTAGCAAGCCTTGTACCTCATCGCCCAGCGTCGCATCGTATATACCGTTGGCTCTAACGGCTTGGATAGTGTAGAAGATTCGTGTCGTTAGCCGTTCAACCTCAAGTATTTGATCCTTGCAGTGTACGTAGTCGGAGGTTGGTATCACTGTCTCTGGGTCGGTCGATGAGTTAATCATCACGCACGGAAAGAACCCTTCAAACTCAATCGGCGCTTCACCCTCTTGAATAATTGACTTATCACCATTAAGTTGCAGCCAATAAACCTTTTCAGTACGCTTGCACCATATCTCCCACAACTCAGCCTTGCCCTCGTAGCTGTGCTTATCTCGCTTGCTTGATCGAGTTAGATCGCCGGGATATGAGTTATAGTTTAACCCTTCGGCTACCTCGCCAAACATTTCCCTAGCTTTCTCGCGTGATAAATACGCACGCCGAGCAACCCACTCAATTTCCGACTCGTTTCTAGCGTCACTTGTTAAAAAATCATCGTATTGCACGCACTCAAGGATTGCCTTGTCCTCTTTCTTCACTTCAAGCGTCATTCTTGCAGAAACAATACCATCTTCTCCCGGCGTAAGTTCTAGCCCCTTCTGCTCGATGTCAAACGGCTGTTGCTCACCGTCAACGTAGCCCATATCGGTGGCAAACAGGTCAAAGTCTTTTACTTCGGTCTCAAACTCTGGCTCGTAACGCGCCCAAAGGATTGCGCGGCCGGTAAGTAAGTATTGCAGTGTTGCGTTCTGCGCCACTCGGTCAAAGTCGAAATCCTCGTCCATGCAATACTGTGTATTGCGTTCAAGAATAACCGCACCTGCCTCTGCTGCTAGTGAGCCGACTCGCTTGCGGAGCTTTACCTGTGCCTTTGGCGTGCTGCTGTAGTAAGCTGGCATTAGCGTATTCACCGAATACCACCAAATGTTTAGCCGTCGCTTTGTCTCGGTAAGTTCGTGCTTTGCTTTGTAAAGTTTAATTGACTCAGCACCGGAATCAAAAAACGGCTGGTGACGATCAAGCGCCGATTGTATCTGTGAGTTCCAGTAGCGTGCGCCAAACTTCTCAACCTGCGGCTTCTCGTTGGTGTCGTCTTGCATCATATCTTTGGTTTCCGTCTGTCGCGCCTTGCTTGTTTAATTAGCTGTGACAACTCTATCTTACCGCCCCGCATCGGCTCCACCTCTTTTTTCCAAGTCGGTTCGAGTATCCGTGCTTTACAAAGGTATCTTACCGCATCTGCGCCGTGGTCATTTCCTGTACTGTCTAAGTCCTCTGGCTTCCTCGGATCGTACTGTAATGATGGTATGCTGTCGATTAAATATGGACAAGTCGAAAAGAAGTACAGCATAGCAGGCTTTGCCATCAGCCGTTGCCGTATCTGTGACCAGCCTGACAACCGATCCTTATCTGCCGGTTGCAACGGCGGATGCTTGTATTCAAACAATACCTTATTCATCTGCTCACCGATTGATATGCCGCCCTGATCGTTAAATATAGCCGTATCTGCTGCGGTAAATACCTGTTCGCGCCCTGATAGTTCAGCAATGCGGCGTGCTTGCTCGGTGTTCTCAACCTGCTTGCCCCACAACTCGCGGTAAATGACGATAGCACCTTTTGGGTATGGCACTTCGTTCCCAGCATCATCCTTGCCCGATGATACAGCACCCCAAACCGCACAAAACGGCGAACGAAAACCCCAGTCGTAGCCAAGATACCTGTTCCAATGCTTCGGCACTGGGAAGGGCTTCACGATATGCCGTTGCCCAAACTCAGGGAAGTAACTTCCCTCATGTATCTCAAAATCGCCTTCGAGCCAAGCGCGTACCAGCTCGGGCGAACCGACTAGGTGGAGGCGGTCGATATACCCCGGATCTTTTTCAAGCAACTTCTTGTTGTCTTGTATGCGGCTGGGGATGTAAACGTACGGCACTTGAGTTCCAGTCGGTAGTTTCATCTTCAGCACCTCCATCCCTTTTGGTGCTTGCTTAATGAACATCTCTTTTAGCCAATGATGACCGCTACCCCCGGGGTTAAATGTGAGCGTTAGGTTTGGCGTCTTACTACCACGCAAACACCCGAAGATCTTCATAATCGGTGAGGGATCGGGATAGTTACCCGCCTCTTCTACCGCTGCGTCGGTGTTCTTGTTAATCAGTCCGCAATCTGATATATAATGGTTTGCTTCATCAACCGTTAAATCAGTAACTAATTGCGAGCCAACGTATGTCATTACCATCTTTCCAAACACAACGTCCTCAACCAGATCCATCGCCGCGCCGGTATAAGGATGCACCCACAACTGTGAATGCTCAAGGCTATGTCTTTGAATGGTGTCCGACGCATCCTCGCTCGATGTATGGCACGATTCAACAACATCGCTTAGTAATGGAGGTGCATCTCGGTCGGTTTCTTCGGGCTGGTGAGAACGTGCATCATTTGAATCAAGACAAGACTGACAACCGACTTGAAAACCTTCGGCTGTTTGCGTCGTGGTCTGAGCACATGAAGCACCACCACAAGGCGTATCGTGCTGATCCCGAGCGTGTTGAGAAGGTTCGTCAAGCCGCTGGCAATCCTGACACATCTTTCGCGTCGCTGGGGATGAGTTCGACAACTGTTCGTGCAATCTGCCGGGAGCATAACATTCACTGGCGTCGTCGTGGCAAGAACGCCCGTGCTTTTGAGCTAAATGAACAGTCGGTGCGTGAAGCGCTACGGGGACGGACAACGATTGAAGCTGCTGCCGTGCTCGGTTGTCATCCAATGACTTTGTACAATAAGTTCGACCATCTTCTTTCCAAGCGTACCAAGCCCCAGGCGTTAGATCCTCACATGAAAGAGATTTACGAACTTCGCTACAAACAGATATTGCCCATTGCCGAGATTGCCAGTCGATACGGCGTGTCTGAAACGTGTGTTGCTCGCTCTTTGCAGCGCTGGAAAAAACTCCGTGTGCGGTCAAAACAGGATGCCAGATGGGATTTCTCTGAACCCCCACCACGTTGCCGTCCTGGTCCAAAACCCGGCTTTCGACGCAAGGCGCAAAATACGGACGAGTAGTTGCTTTGACTCGGCGCGGACCGATTAACGTAGCAACCATATCCCCAACCTGTATCGCTTTGATTGCTTTGAACGTACCATCTGCCATGCGAATGCGCGTTCCGACCGCAACACATAAGTTCTGCCCCTGATACTTCTGCGCGTCATCATCGTTAAACAACGGTCGAAACCTTATGCGAGCGCCGCTCGGAAAAGTAAACTGATTCTTCATGCCGTTGTAACCAGCGCCCAGCGGCATGTATATCTCTTTTGCTCGCTCGATGAGGTCGTCTGCTTGCGGTAACTCTTTTCGAAAGAACACCATGTTCCGCTTACCATCCTCACAAGCACGGATGCCAAACCGCCCCAGTACCGCATCCGTCTTACCACCGCCTCGAGCGCCACCGAACCCGATAAAGGGTAGCGGACACTCAACATATGCTTGTTGCGCGCCGGGTTGCGGCGCCCATACGACTTGTTGCTTCATTTAATGCCTTGCAAAATATGCGCTATGACATCAACCGTCCAACCATTGCCCAGCATCTTATACCTTTGCGTATTGCTTACGCACGCCGTGTAATCATCTGGCACTGTTTGTAATCGCTCACACTCAACTGGAGTTAGTTTGCGGTACGTTATCGCCTTGTCTCTATCCACAAAATCTCTGCAACTAACAATCGTTACTCCGTTTGCTTGCGCTCCTTTATATTGTGAAGCTGTCATTGAATTAGCTTTATCGGTTATGCTTCTGACATTGCGCTGCGTTCTTGAGCGCATTGCCGTGGTTTCCGATAAAAAACTAGTCACGTTTGCGTCAATAATATCCAACAACACTAATCCCTTGTCCGCTGGTTGTGTGACGTTTGGAATGTTCGTCCAGTAATACCGCTGCCTGTTTTGCGCTGATACCAGTGCTGAATTGATTAGTATTGGCTCAACGCCAACATGCTTGCTTATGACATCTAAATACTCTCGCTTCATTCGCACGTTTTCTAGGATAAAATACTTCGGCTTACACTCTTGTAAGAGTCGCACAAACTCAAAAAACAGTTGCGAGCGAGGGTCGTTAAATGCAAATTGCTTACCTGCAAAACTAAACCCCTGACACGGACTGCCAGCGAACAATAGGTCAATCTTTGGCAACCTTTCGGCGTTTACCGCCTTAACATCTCCCAGTTGTATCGTGTCTGGAAAGTTGTGCTGTGTTACTTGAATCGCATACTTATCAATTTCACTTGCGTAATACTGATAGTTAGTAATGCCAATACGTTGCAATGCTAATTGCCCGCAACTCATGCCGTCGAAAAGACTCAATATATTCATCTAGTGCCAACGTCGCTCGTCATAGTCGTACTGCACATCATCGTCTAGTTTGATAAACAATCCTTTGACCGCTCGTAGCCACTGGCGCACTCGGCTCTTGCGCTTCGTTGACATTGCGACGGCATTGTCCGCACACGCTTGGTAATAGCCCAGCATGTACAAGTCTGTGAGGTCCTGCTTATGCAGCTTGCCATAACGCTCACTCATTGCGCCGCTGGCGTATAGTTGCATCACCGCTTCGGCGGCTAAGCGCTTAATCCTCTTGTCCATCGTCATCCCCCTCCGTGATGTCAATCGTCTTCCCAGTCCACTTCTTCGCCCAGTCGTTATCTTCAAGCGGCTTGGCGCTGATAACATGCTGAACGTTAACGTCCGTCTCGATGCGCTGTGTTTCGGTCCACCCGCATTGTGTCTTCAAATAGAATATAATCGCTGACTTATCGCCTTCCTTAATAAGGTCGAACAATCGTGAAATGACATAATTCTGCGCATCCATTTTCCCACGATCGTAATGCTCTTTTGCTAGCTTCAAAAACGTGTCAAACGCCATGCCCTTAAACGTGGCAATTTCCTTCATCGTAAACCCACGCCCTGCTAACTCACTGACTTGACGTAGTTCTTTCTCCGATAGTGTTCTGGCTGGTCGACCAGCTTTACCCTTTTCTTTACTCGTCATCGCTGTTAACCAGCATCGTTATCACATCGCCAAACTCTTCCCACGTCATACCGCTAGCAATTTTCAGCACCACAATATCCCGTAACTTATAGCGTTTACTATCATTTTCGAGCAGGCGATACCCTCTTGGCGTGCGCTGTAATAACTGTGACATGCGGTACTGTGTGACGCCCAACCGTTCTCGTATGATCTGTGCCAATGTAGCCATATCCCCTAGTATACTCCAGTATCACACTAAAACGCAACCCACAAAAAAAACGCACATACTGCTAATGTTTTCTGGTTGATTGCCGAATCTAACTATGATACTAATGTATCATACTAGAAAGGCAATTATGCCAACGGAGAAACAACAATGACACACGAATCAAACACAGAAAAGTTCTTGATCGCCCTTGCGATACTCTACCCCGGCATTGGCTTCTGGGTAGAAGATGGCGCATTGGTTACAAACTATCAGGGCGACGACAAACAAGCGATGTTAAGCGCTATGGCTGTAACAATTATGGAGCACTGCAAACAATGACATTCCGTGAATTTGACAATAAATGTAGCGATTTAGCCGATGCGGCTTGCGACATTGGCGAGAAAACACTTTGGCTGATTATCATCATGTCGCTCGCGTTTGCGGCGATGGTGTACAGTAACCGAGCGGAAGCACAAACTGATGCGGAGCTGTACCGCGATCTAATGATGCTTCAACGCGCGTTGCAAGCGGCTCCCAGCACTAGTGGCGGCGCGTACGGTTTTGGCGAGTCTGTTATTGCCAGAGAAAAGACTAAAGTTGATCCGTGGAGCGGTCGTACATACAACGAGCGCGTGATACAGGCTGTGCCCAACGATGTATGGGGACGCCCAGTTCGACCGCTGTTGCCGGATGAACCGGATACTAGCTGGATATACGAAGCACTACGCAAGTAATGCGCCGGCGGCTGTAATAGCCGCTGGCGGATTGCTGGTACAGAATCTACTAACAACGCAAAAAAACATGGAGGAAATATGCGTACAATACTATTAGCAACAATAATAACTGCAACTGGCTGTTCAACACTTGGCGACGGCGTATTGATAGCTGGCACACCGGAGGGTATACAAGCCTTTTGGGATGGTCAAAATGCAATAATTGCCAATACCAAGACAAAAGCTTCCGACGGATCAAGCGCTGCGTACACGTTACGTCACGCACAAGAAAGGGAAGAGACAATCCGGCAATCTGGCGGGTTTTGGACAACGCTATTAACTGGTGACAAGGGAGGTAAGTAATGAAAACTGTTAACGATCTGTTTCGTGTTTTTATGATATTTAGTGCTATAATTGGTGCGCCGCTTGTGGTTGTTACAGCGATGATGGGCGTACAACGTACAGTTGCAACGGTATCATGCGAGATGGTAGGTCAATACTGCCATCAAAGCTGGGGAGCCGCGGCAATAAAAGATGTACAATACTAGGAGGAAAGAATGGAACTACAAACGATAAACTACGACGATAAAGCCATTGTCAAAACGATGCAGGAAACTGTAGCCCGGGGGACAACCCCGGCTGAGTTTGCCTTGTTCGTGCAGTATTGCAAGGCGACCGGGTTAAACCCGTTCAAAAAGGAAATATGGTGCATTAAGGCTAACCAAGGCTTGCAAATCATGACCGGGATCAACGGCTTTTGGGCGATTGCTAACGCTTCAGATAGCTTTGACGGCGCTGAGGTTGGCCTAATTAACGCTAGCGGTGAGTGGGTCAAAACTGTACCGGATAACTCGTTTATTGGTGCATGGTGTAGGGTTTATCGCAAGGATAGGCGTATACCGATGGAAGGCGAAGCACTCTTGGCTGACTACGCTAAGGGTTTTGGTCTTTGGAAAACTGCTCCGCGCATCATGATTAAGAAGGTTGCTGAGTCTATTGCGCTACGAAAAGCGTTTCCACAAGAATTGAACGGCTTGTATACCCGGGAAGAGATGCCTGCTGAGTACACGCCAGTGGAAACACCAGCGGTTGAGGTTGTGGCGGAGCCTGTAGTGGTAAAAGATGAGCAAAAGAAAAAAGCCTCACCGATCGTCGGCTTCAAACAAATTACATTAAAAGAAGATGACCTGCCTGATTGGGATGCGAAGAAACCGGAAGCAAAACCGGAGCCGGCAAAACCTGCCAAAAAAACACCGGCTGTTCAAGCAATTACGACGTACTACGACGTCGGCGGCTTGGAAGGCGATGTTAAGCAGAAGGCGATCAAATACTTGGTTGAGTGTCTGGCGGAAGAAATACGCCCTGACATTTACCAAACCAAGGTTAAGCTAAAACGCTTAACGTCGTGCATCATACCAGAGGAAGCGGCGTTGGAGTTCCCAAACATATAAGCAAAAAAATAGCCGGCGGAAGGTATGACAAACCCTCCGTCGGCTCTGGAGGAAACAACGAACGTTTCTGTATTCAGTATGCACAGTTTTCTCGTTACTAACAACGGCTAACTACGCAACTTGTCAAACTCGGCTAGAAACTTGTGTTCTTTTGGCACGTTTTCACCGTGCGGCTTAATAATCTTGCGGTATAACTCGACCGGATCTTGCACGACAACAAACTCGTTTTGCGTTGTTATCCACATGTCGACTATCATCTTCCGGTTTCGGTAGTAACGCTCCCCCAGCTCATCTTTTAACGCATCAACTATTTGCCGTTTAGCATTTTTTGGCACATGACGTAGTGCGGTACGCAACTGCCGAAGCGCTTGTTTGTCCAAGAACTCAAAATGCAAATTAACCGGATGGTACTCGAGAAAGATGTTCTTGACTTTGAAATCGCAGTGTTTGCTTTGCCCGATTGGCACTTGAAACGTTTTGCCCGTGATGAGTTCAAACCCGGCAATGTATCGCTCTAATAGCAACCCGGTTGCCATCTCGCTTTTGCTTGCAAACTGCAGTCGATGCGTTTCTTGCGTTTGCCGGTTAAATCGCTCGTGTTGTAACACAATCAAACAGTAACAGTTTGCAAGCTGGGTACGCTACCTACATCGTTCGAATGTCACCAACCTTTTGCTTGTAACGGTGTTGCACATCGCCGATGTACTGCACATGGGTTATGTACACTGTACCCTCGGCTGTAACACCCTTAAACCTGCCCTCCTTACTGTGAAATTGGCTGGCTAACGGTATCTCCGGCAAAACTTCGGCTAATCGCCGGTGAAAGTCGTGTAGTGTTGGTTGATTCGTTCGTTGATTGTATGACATTGCTTATCCTCCACTAGCATAGTCGGTTTCCCGCTATCATACGGCAAAAAAACAAAAACAAAAATATATATATTTATCATTACCGGCATCGGTAAATACACGCCCCTGCGGCGTACCAAACCAAGCGGCTTCAATCGTAAAAACAACGCTTTCGACCAAGGAAACGTTTGTTGCTTTGAATGTTTCAAGATCGCGCTAGAAAAGGCTAGGCTTATCAGCCTTTTTACGCGCTAAAGTAATGTATGTCGGTAAGTCGGAGCCAACACCGCAAGCGCTAACGAGCGAGCGAAAGCGAGTAAGTAGCTGGAGGAATAGTCATATCTTACCGTCGAAAAAACGCTTGTCAACCCCCTAATTGTATCACTTTCTTTCGTTCGTTGGATATATGCTACCAAAATAGCTACTTGTAGGATACTTCGGTACCTGTTATTGTCGTTGTTAGTTGGTAACTGCTATGCAAACAATGGGAGGTCAAATGCTACTAATGAAGCGCAAACTCATGACGGTTACACGTTGTAGTGTGGGCAAACACGCTGTGAAGCTGTACCGGGCAGAAGATGTATCACCGGAGTACATCGACAATAAGCCGCTGTATGCGCTAATTAATTTGCACTATGATGAACCCGTTGAGCGGTTAGCTAACATCATACTAGACTCGTTTCTGGGCGCTGTGGCGGTTGAGATAACCGACTGTTCCCAGAGCAGTATCATTGTAACCAAGGAGGAAACAAATGACGGAACAAAAGAAACCAGTGCAAACCTTCCGACGTAAAGGTATATGTATTAGCGTTTGGCAGGGTAACGGCAAACAATACCTGAAGATCGACAAAACGTACCTGGACAAGAAGTCCGGCGAGTGGAAAGCAAGCGATGCTTACTTTCCCAGCGAACTCGCAACGCTGATTGACTTGCTCGAAGAGGCGGAGCAATACTTCTGGCTGACGAGCAGATGGAAGAAGCAAAGCTAGTCGAAACCAACGATATGGAAACTATGTTCAAACTGTTCAAACAATTTATACAAGGAGCACAAAATGGCGCCACCAATTCATAAGATACAAAAACATGGTCTTGCGGTTGCGGTCTGGGGCGATGCAAATAACGCTCGGTTGTCAATCGACAAGCGGTACAAGGACAAGCAAACGGGCGAATGGAAGTCGTCAAACTACCTGTTTGAAAACGAGGTCGTAACGCTTACTGAGCTGTTACAAGAGGCGCTCGGCTGGATAGCACAGAACAAAACCGGCGCTGACGTGCGTGAGGTACTAGGCGCACGGGTTGTTGTAAAACCAACGGAAGATGAAGATTGGGATTCGCTACCGTTTTAGCGGTTGTGGATAACTTGTTAGAAACCGTATAATAGCGGCGGAGGGTTAAACCAATGCCGCTAACTAAAAAAGGTCTCAAAATCCGTGAATCGCTAGAAAAGCACTACGGCAAGAAGAAAGGCGAGTCCGTTTTGTACGCAATGGAAAACGCCGGTAAAATAAAAGGTATCGCCAAAAAAAAGCGCAAGCGCTAACATTAGCCCTAGTTGTATCGGGGTGCGGAATGAAACCGCAACTGTGCTGGCTGGGTAGAATAAATGTATGCGTGGATCATGCGACGATTAAAGCAATCAATCAAGCGACGCGAACCCGAACACGAACAACAAGTACTATTCTTCGATGCAGTTCGCTGGATGATAAACAAACATCCCGAGCTGTCTGTCGCTTGTCATATTCCCAATGAATCAAAATCAAGTATACGACGCCGTGTAAAACTGAAAGCGGCTGGTTTGCGCAAAGGTATGCCGGATATTTTTATACCAGTCGTGCGGGATAAATATGCTGGGTTGTTTATCGAAATGAAAGTCAAACCGAACAGAGTGAGCAAGGATCAGGCTGAATGTTTGCAGCAATTAAACGCTAACGGCTACTTGGCGTGCGTATGTTGGTCGGGCGATGAAGCAATCGACGTGTTGAAACAATACTTGGCAAATGAATTATAACTATAAGTGTGAACACGANATGNTNGAGGATAAGCCGGAGGAAAAAACGCCGGAGTATCACTTGTGGCTTGCTGTTGTTGACCGNGCTATCTACGATTACGCAACTTTTGCTGACTGGGTATGCCAACGCCAAACGTACGAAACGAAAAACAGTAAGATAGGGCGTCCAAAAACTGTCGAAATACGAATGATCCGGGAGTACGAAATACTTCGATGGTTTCTATTCGAAGATCCGGCGGAAGAATATAACCTTGCATGGATCATGGAACACGTTTTCACCGGCGGCGATCAATTAAAACGTAAAATACGCAAACGGTGTGAGAAGGCGCACGAAACAAACCTAGCGGTATATGCCCAGCTTCCCCGGCTTAAACGCTTCTTGGCGTTGTATGAGCAAAAAACTGGGCGTGTTGTAGTGCCAAAATCAGTGGATGAAATTGACATTACAACATACGCCAAGCCTCGTGCACGTAGGCGCTAGCGTTTCTTTTTTACTTTTTTGTCCTTGATTGACCACACTTGCGCAACGCCGTAAAGCGCAGCGGCTTCAACTACTGGTATCACGCTCTTCGCAAGATCGTCGGTCTGCTCCGCTGTTACACCAATGGTGAGCAAACTACCAGCGACAAGCGTTATAACGTGTCGCACGATTGATTGTATGATAATTGACATAACACACCTCCTGTGTATTTCAGTTCTTTAGTTGTATAATGGCAATCCCGGCGTCTCGGGTCTACGAAATATCCTCGGCGTATGCAGTTGTAGCGATAATCCCAGTAAAATAACATCAAACACGGTTTTGAATACGCTTTGAAAACGGCTAGGTTTGCTTCTCTGCCGTCGATGCCGTCAAGGTCGGTAATACACTGCTGCCCCTGATCAAACCTTGGTGTGACGCCGTGCTTTTCGCAAATAACACCCGGCAAACACTTCTTGCGGTACACGCTATCTACCAACACGCACTCGGGCAACATGCGTGCTGTTATGCTGTGCAGTACACGCCTTGCTTTGTTTGATAAATCGCACTCCAAACACGGAGATACATAGCATGCAACTGGCGTCGTTGCGCGTTCTAGCCGTCGCTTAAATCGAATTACTACTTGGCGATACTTTGTAAGTAACCGGCGATTGCGTCTTAACACCTTGCGGTTTGCACTGACTACTGTCTCACCAGCGAATACTTCATAACTGCCGCACCTGTTATTGCGTAAACACGGGCTGTTGGTTAAATGCACTCGGAGGGTTACAGGCTTGTCCTGTCGTAAAATTGCTTGCCCACACCGGCAATCACGCGAGAACGTGTTTTCTAACCACCCGGTCGTTATGCTATCAACACGGTGAAACGATTGAATCGTTCCCTTGCAGTTCCAATCCTTTGCACACAATCCAAGATAAGACAATCCCGGATCTGCGCTTGCTAATGACAACGGGAGACACAACAAAATAAACCATCTCACTTTATCGCTCGGTCTAGTTTGTTATCGATTGAATCAACACGTTTGCGGATGTAGTTAAGTTCGGATTGTATGACGCGAACATCGGCTGACTGTGTGTATCTGGCGGTTTGTAATTCTTCGAGGTGGCTTTTAACGTTCCGGTAATCCCAGCCAACAATAGCTACCAGCGCGCCAATCAATGACTTCACGATAATATCGACCCACATTGCGCCGCTCTGTAACTTCTCAACATTCATAACCGTATCGTATCTCCATCTCGCACGGCTCTTTAATCATGCCAAGTAACTTAGTCAATGCCATTCGCGATTGCATGACTGCACGCATATCACCAACGTTGCCAAACCTTGTGCCGACAAGAATACACCCTCGAGTATCTGCCGCTGTATTACCTGCGTGTATTAGTATATGCGATCTACCCGGCACATCGTCCACTGCTAAAACCTTGCCAAACGTTGGGCTTGTATGCGGTCGTATTGTGTAAATACCTTTCGGTATGCACGATACGTTTCGCGCGTTATCTAACCACGGATTCTCAACGGTCAAAAACTCCGGCTCATCGTCAACGCATAGTATGCCAAACGTACTCGTTGGATACTGTAAGCAGCGTTGAAGAATGACTCTGATCATGATGCAGCCAACTGAGCCTCCAACGATGCTACTTTAGCTTCTAGTTCCTGAATGGCTTTGAACGCTAAGGCAACCAAATTGCCATAATGTATAGCATCAGGCTTGTTCTCATCGTCATAGACCACAAACTCTGTTAGCCCCTGTTCGTCTAAATCTTCTGCAATTAACCCTGCAAATCTTTCTC
>JGI11705J14877_10001348_pt1 | contig 14096 bp, 14 predicted proteins | sample Etolaghawater15m_FD_14877 | JGI IMG/M metagenome (IMG submission 14877) | reverse complement strand
GAAGTGGAAGATAAACACTTTTTTTATAAAACTTTTTTTATAAAAAATGATTTATTTAGAGCAAATTTAATGATATTGAATGATAAATTTATTGAGCACTTAAAACAAACGAATCCTCAAATTTTAGATGGTGCAAAAAATATATCAGTCCTATCAAAAGAAGATGTTGCAAAAGTTGTTTCCAACAAAAAAAATATTTTTCAATTCAACTTCAAGATATTTAAAAACTGGAATTACAATGGGAAATAAAAAGGCAAAACAATTTTGGCTAGGTATGAGCAATATCTCCACTGTAACAGCAATGATAAATAGAAAAAGAAAAATTAAAGATCATCTTTACTGTAATTCCCAAGAGGTTTCAAATCATATTTTAGATTATAGAAAGACTAAAGAGGAAAATCTAATTGCCTTGAGAAAAATTTTAAAAAATAAAAATATATTTGATTTATACGGAAGTGTTGTGAATGATATGTACAAATTTAAGTTTAGTGAAGAATCGAGTGTTGATTATTCGATTCAAAAAACCTTATATAGTGTAAGTGAACTTGATAAATTAGGACAGATAAGTTTATTGGAACATTCATTTGGTGTTTTTAATCAAATGTATTTAGCAGAGAAAAGTACCTATGGACAATTTAATGATTTTTTTTTATTGTCTGCACTAATACATGATTTTGGAAAAAGTACAACATTAAGAACTGAGTTTCATTTGTCTTCTGAAGATAAACATCATAAAAATTCAGCTAAGTATTTACAACAAAAAATTGATTCACTCAAAAAAAATTTTACTAAAGAGGAAAATATTACTTTAGGGTATGTGGTTGATGCTATAAGAATTCATCATGACAATTTAAATAAAATTACCTCTGTTCACATGACTAATGAAAATGCAGAGCAACAATTTGAAGAAAATTCATTTCATCAAATTATTTTAGATTTTTTAAAAGCAGCTGATTTAAAACAACGAACAATTGAAATAGAATATGTAGAACAAGTTACTTTGTAAAGTGAAGGAAGATAGTAATTAAAAAATAATTTTACTTACTACTTTTCCTATAAATTCTATTTTATTAATATCATTTTCACTAATTTCATAATGATTTGATGATTCACTAGGTTCTGATATAGATATGGTACCTTTAAATGTTGTTTGAAGATTTTTAATAGATTTTCTATTATTGTAACTAATAAAATATAGACCATCAGTTTCAAAAGAGTTTATTTCAACATCAAAAATATATATTGCTTTTGAAAAATCATCTATATATGCAGAGAGTTTTTTATTTTTAGTATTCTCGTATGGTATAGATATATACTCGTTGCTATCAAATACTTTAATGCTTAATATGTTGTTTTTTGTAAACTGAGTAGTTTTTATTTCATGAGCAGGTTCTTCTAAGATTTTTACATTATGGTTTTCATAAAGCATATCTAATGAAATTCCATTTTCCAAACAATATTTTATAACATTATCGTGTGGAATTGAGTTTCTTTGTTGTCTTTGAAAAAGTGCATCAGGCTTGATACCAAGCAGTCTAGCAATTTTTGCATTTGAGTCAACTTCTGCGATTGACTTTAGTTTGTCTAGTATTACCTCGATATGAATCATTAATCTTCCTTTTCTGTAATTGACAAAATATCTATATATAGATATAATATCAATAATATTTTTTAAAAATGTATTATTTATTATCAATAATCTAATTTTTAATTAATACAAATATTTATATTAATTATACATTAAAAAGATGGAAATTTAAAGGGAAAAAGGGAAATTAATGGTTAAAAATAACAATATGTATGTATTTGAGACTAAAAATATTGATAATAATTTATCAATATAGAATATCTATATGGAATCATTTCAATGATATATAAAACGCATATTTTATTTGCTATTACACCAATTTGTGCATTTGAAACAATTTATGACTATCTTGTTTTAGAAGATGAGATAATTTTATATCTCTTTATATCTATAGGTTCATTACTTCCTGATTTAGATGAAGAGGAAAGTTATATAGGAAAAAGATTAAATTTTGTATCAATTGTATTGAAATTATTTGGTGTAGTTCATAGGGGTGTAACCCACAGATTTATATCATTGATTTTATTCGCTTTGGCGATTTTTATTTTACAGAAGCAAATTATTTTAGATGATTTTACTAAATTAGCAGTGTATGGTTTGTTTATAGGTTATAGTTTACATCTTCTTGGAGATATGCTCACTAAAGGAGGAATTGAAAATTTTTATTATCCTATATCATCAATTAAAGCTGTTTTATTACCACGAAATTTAAGATTTTACACAAATAGTAAACAAGAGCTTTTAGTTTATTACCTTTTAGTGGGATTTTTAGCAACAACAATTTTTTTAAGATTAGTATATTTGAGTTATTAAATTGAGAAAAACCAATGAAGAATTATTTGATATGGAGACAGGTAAATATATGGCTAATTTAGCATTGCATGTAAACCTAATAGAAAAGAGAATTAAAAAAAACTCCTCAAGTTTAGTAGTTCTTGATTTTTACAACAAAATTTATCAGTTAAGTAAACAATTCAAAGATGATATTAATGAATTGGAAAAAAATATAGAAAAAGAGTTAAAAAGTAAATGAGTGATAATACATATTCTAATAATACAAGGCAAACTGCAAATAGTTATGCTTCAAACAACTTAGGACCATACTCTTCACTTTTGCAAGATCAGGTTTATAATAAAAATAGTCAAACTGGTGGAAAAAATCCTTATAGTGATCCACAAAATAGTGTATATGCAAAAAAACAAAATTGGGAAGAACCAAAAATATATCAGCAAAAAGATATAGCTCAAAAACCACAAGGGTATAGAAGATTTCATGATTTAAAAATTCTAAATGAACAAATAATAAATCTTGCAAATAATATGCAACCAGAAGAATCACCACTTGAAGTTTTAAGCCAAGGACAAAAAGGTGAGATTAAAAATCTATTATGGGCAAGAATTTGGAAAATATCTTTATTGCCAGCATTAAGTGCTATGTTGCTTACAATAAGTGTTATTTTGACAAATTATTTATTGATTACATTGTTCATGTTTACAATTTATGTTTATATTGTAGGAAGAACTTTTTTTTACCCAGCAAAATTATATTATGAGAATATTCAATTTAAAACAACTAAACATGCGAGACTGTTTTTTGAAGAGATGGATTTTTGGTTTAAATTGGGAGTTGTAAAAATACTAATATATTTTGCAGTTGTTATTCTATTTACTTTTATTATGGTTTTCTTTGAAGATACAGTAGTGACGCATCTATTAGAGCTTATTAAATATACTGATAATTCAGTAAAACAGCCAGTTTTAAATTATATATCTACAATTTCATTTTCCTATACATTGTTAGTTCTTGTGTTTATATATACGGGAACTATATTTTTATATTTTAAATTTATAAATCAAGAAAAAACAAAAAATGATGAGCTTTTAAAAATCAAATTGAAACATATCAGAAATCAAACAATGTCAAGAGTTGAGCAAATTCAAGCGGATAAAAATGAAATACAATAGGAGTGATAGTCATGAAAATGTTTAGTGGACCATAAAGATTGATTTTGAATTAAAATAAAAAACAAGAAAAAGGGAAAAAATGAATAAAGAAAGATATTTAAAAATACTATTTTTAGGGTTGTTATTGATAGCACCATCTAGTGTATTTGCAATAGATTTACCTGCTATTGCTAATGCTTATGGAGAAATAGTAGAGGGTTTGTTAGTTAAAGTTGTTGTGGGGCTTGTGATTTTAGTAATGTTGATATCTGCTGGTTATCAAATTTATGAAAATGGAAATCCAAGACCATTAAAATGGGCAATAGCAGGTTCTATAGTGATGGGTGGAGCTGTTTTCTTTGGTGATTCAATGATTAATTATGCAGCACAAGTATTAAATGGTTTTACAGGTTCAAATGCAGCTGTAACACTAAGCTAAATGGATTAGTAATGTCAAATAAAGTAAGAGTGCCATTTCCTAAATATCTTAATGCAAAAAAACTTTTTTACAAATGGGAATATGATGTAGTTTTTTCAGCTATTGCTTGTTTTGTAGTGATGTTTATTTTGCAAATATGGTTTTCAGTAACCATCTTAATAGCTTTTGGAAGTTCATTGGTTGTTTCTTACTTTGTGATGCTTAAATATATCAAGTTCTTCAAAAAAACAAGAAAAGGGTATATCGGTCATTTAGCTTACTCTAAAGGATATAAAGAGCCATTTGACAAAACTAAAATTAAAGAGCAGTACGAGGAACATTTAATTCCTCGTGGCTTTGAAAATCAATTTATAGATTAAATTATAGGGGATTTATTTGAAAAAAAATGAAAACAATATTGGTGGCGATTGGATAGATAAATCTATATATTTTATAGAAAAAAATCGTATGCAAGTCTTTTATAATTTAACCTTTTTAGTGGTGATTTTTTTGATGGTACCTGGGTATATTTCTGTTTTAGATGGAACAACTGTTGAAGTTGATCTTCCTCCAAAAGGTAAGATAATTGTGACAAATGATAAAGCAAATAAGCTTTACTATCAATTGTGGGCAGAACATTATACTAATAACAAAGAGTATATTGAAAAAATAATTGATGGAGAAAAAATTCCTATTGAATTTACATTTTCAATAGTAGATTTCGATTATGCGAATATTGAACAAAAACTAGGAGAGTATTTAAAAAGATACAAACCAAGTAAATTAATTAAAGAGAAGCATATATTTGCAGCATTTGTTAAAAATGTAAAAGTAAAAATGATATCTCAAAAATTTGATGTGGAGAGTATCAAAACAGAACTATTTTCAGATGGACAGGTAGCAAAAGTATCTGTTAACGGAGTGGCTTATCAAGAGGTTGCTAGTGTAAAACAAGAACCAAAATATTGTGAGTATATTTTTGGCTTTGAAAGATTAGGGGGAAAAATATATGGTACATCATTACAAACTGATTGTTTTTAGAATTTTATTAGGAAGTTTTTTAATATCCACAATGCTTTATTCAAAAGATATACCTATTATGAAAACAATTGAAGTAAATATTCCAGTTAATGAATATAGCATTATAGATTTTCCATTCAAGATAAAAGAGTTACAAACAAAAACTTTTAACTACAAAACAGTTGTTACAAAGCAAGTACCACTTGAACAAAAATCATCAGCCAATGGTATTAGTTTAAGTAAAAAAGATGAAATAAAAAAGCCACAAGTTAAAAACGATATTTTAGGTTTAGAAAAAGGACTAAATGTTTTGACTTTCAAACCTAAATCATTAGGCTTTGCAGAGATGATTGTATGGGGTTATGAACTATTTCCAATAATATTAAAAATCAATGTAGTTGAAGCTCAAAATGGTGATAAATACTTAAAATTTGTCGAAATTTTAGAAAATAAAAATGAAATTCAAAAATTTGAATCATCTTCTCATGAAAAAATTATTGAAGAGATTACAAGACATTTATATGATGAAAAATACTCTTCAAAACCTGTTGGATATGAATCTATAGTTCGTAATGCATCTTATAGTGTTAATGTATTAGGAAAAAATAAAGAGATTATAGGGGTTATTAAAAATACACTTATTAGAGAAATAGTTGGAAGAGACTATTTAGGACAAGTTTGGAATGTAAATTTTATTCCATCAAGTGAAGAATATTGGAGTACCGAAATACAACTATATGAAGAGATGTTTGATGATGATGGAGTGTATGGAGTATCTTTGGAAACTTACGGAGTCACAAAAGAACATGGGACCAGAGTTATGGTAATAAGGAGACGAGATTGAAAAAAAATATATTATTATTGTTAATTGTTATTAATTTTAGTGGATGTTGGTTTTCTTTAGGAAACACAACAGGGATGTGTGAAGGAGAAGGTTGTAACTATAAAGAAGCTGGAGTATGTGCGGGTGTAGTTGATATTTATAAAAATAGACACAATATTGAAAACTATAAAGTTCAACAAAGATGGTATTGGTTTGATAAAGAAGTTGAGTAATAGATAATGTCAAAAAATTTTGCAATCTTTTTTTCTTATTTCTTAGTAATTTTTGTAGGGTATTTTGTAGCAACTGCTTTATATCTAAATATCCTACATTTTTTAAATATGGAACATTCAAATATTTTGTATTTTTTGTGCATAGTATGCTCAAGTTTTATAGCATTAAAATATAAAAACAAAATAATTGAACAGTTTCGATGGGGAAGAAAGTGATAAAAATATTTTTGGTAATGCTATTAGTAATTCCTGAAGTATTATTGGCAACTTCATGGGTGAATGAGTTTCCTATCTATGTTTATGGAGATGTTTCTTTCTTTTCAACAATATATGAGTTTATAAATAGTGTAGTAGAAGATGATGCTGTAGAGGTAATAGTAGGTCTAGGTTTTACCATAACTGCATTTATTGCAGGAATAAAATTAAAAGATGGTGATTTAATTGGATTTGGTAAATCGATGATAGCACCTATTACACTTTTAGCCTTATTTTTTACACCAACAGTTGATGTACACATAACTGATGTGAGAGTAGATAAAGGTTATATTGATCATACCTTATCCCCTGATGGAGGTTATCAAAAAGTTGAATCTGTTCCATATGCAATTGCTTTTTTACCTGCAAGTGCAATGTTTTTGGTTAATGTTGCAATTGATTTAATTGATAATAATTGGGCAAGTGTTCATATTGCAAATAAGTTTTCATCAATTGGATTTCAAGAGATATCAAGAGCTACTCAACAAGCTTTAAACTTATCAAGTTTTGTTATTAGTTCAGATTCAAATAGTACTAAATATGAGTACGATTTAAACATTTACATTAAAGAGTGTATTATCAAAAAAGCACTTGATTACAAATCTAATGCTTCTTTTGTATATGCTCCTAGTAAACCATTCCCTGAAAATTTAAATCCTACTAATTTTCCAGTAAACTTTGGAGGTAGCTATATAGATTATATTGATTTTGGGGATAATCCAGTAACAAATCAAACATGTACAGATGCTTATAGTACCTTAGTTTCTGCAAATGCGACACAAATTGAAAATGCTATAGAAACAAAAATAAATACACTAAATCCAACTAAAGATTTTACATCAACTACAGCAAGTGCCGCATTTAGGGAACAAATAGGTGATACTGCAAATGTTATTGGTACACTAAAAAAAGCTGTAGCGACTACAGTAACAGGCAAATTTTTACAAAGACAACAATCTTTAGATGCAGTGGGTGTTGATGGGTACAGTGTAGCAACACAACTTTCAATAGATACTACTTTAGCAAATTTAAGAAGTGAAGGTCCAGCAAAAATGCAGTGGATTGCAAGAGTACTACCCGATATAATATTTATCATAAGTGGAATTGCAATAGCTGCATTTCCTTTATTAATAATAGTTCAGTCATTTATGGGTGCTACAGCATTTATGGCTATAGCAAATTATTTTATGGGATTTTTTGCTTTTTATTTTAATTTAGTTGGGTTAGCATTGGTGCAAAATATTGTTTCATTTTATACTTCCCAAGAAGCACAACAGTCAATCGCAATTGCTCAAAATATGCCATTTTCAGTAGATTATATATCTGATTTTTTAATTCAACAAGCAAATATGACAGGACTAGCAGGTATGGTTGGAGCAGCTTCTATATTTGTTTTGACACCTTTGATTTTTTATGGAGAAATGAAAGGTTTTAGTGCTGCTTTAAGTGGTGTTACTGGAGCATTTAGAGGAGGTGTTGATGCAACTGCAAATGATACAATAAGAAATTCTGCACTTGAAGCCGAGATTGATAGAGAGTTAATGGAAGAGAGAAATGGAATGACTGAAATTCAAGCTAGTAAATGGCTTAGTGANAATGGATATTCAGAATATAAAAGAGCAAATATGTCATCACTTGAAACATACAGTCAAATAATGAAAGGATATGGTGCAATTGGTTCAGGTTTTACAGCACAAGATTTAATGCATAGCGGAAATGTTCCAGATTATATAAAAGGAAGTTATTTACAATCTACTCAACAAGCTATGAAAACAATAGGTATGGGTAATTCTATTGATAGTATACAAAATGCAGGTGAAGTTGCAATGCAAGATGGTCAAGTCATGGCAGAGAGTATCAATGCAACAGATAGAATGAGAAATTTTGATGAATCTTCACATAGTAGACAAGTTGGAAATAATTATGATACCGAAGCAATAGGTTATGGTATGGCAGCTCAACAATTTGGTAAAGATATGGGAATGCAATATACTGGAGAACAAGTTTTAAATGATTTTCAAGCTAATGATGGTCTTTTAGGTATGAAGCAAACAGCACTAGATAATTTATTGTCAAAACAAAATCAAGCAGCTATGCAAATTTCAAAAGATGATTATTCTGCACTTAATTTATCAAAAAGGGATGAAGCTAATGGCATTGCAAATGAGTTAAATAAAGTTGTTGATGAGATAAAAGATTTACATTTTAAAGATGAAACTGTAGGACTTGGAAATGTTGAACAATTTAGATTAGAACAATTACAGGAATATCAAGATGTATTATCAAAAAATTGGAATAAAGTTAACGATGAAGCTAATGAAGCAGCAGATAATTATTTTAAAGCAAAAAGTGAAAATGAAATAAATCACGAAGTTGATTCATTCAATAATGATATATTGTTAGCTAAATCAGATCTTGCAAATTTTGAAGGTAAGGGTAGTGAAACCATAGCATCATTAGTTGCTGGCTCAGTTAATCAATCAGTACAGCAAATATCAAGTGGGCAAGGACTTATAGATTCAAAGGCTTTTAGTTTAGATGGTAGTTTAAATGAAGGAAATTCACAAGCTAATTTACTACAAACAGGTTATCAAAATCAATCAAGAATACAAGCAAACAAAGCTATGGGTATGGGTAAAGAGGATTTAACATCCGACCAAATGCTTAGTGTTCAAGCTACATCTCATGCATCAATGCTTAGTGAGTTTCAAGAGGGAAAAACTTTAAGGGATAAATTTGGTAATAATTTAGATAAAAATGGTTCTTATACATCTAATGTAGTGAAAAATCAAGATGAAATTAATGCTATAAATGAACAAAATGATGGAATAAACAAGAAAATTTCTAGTTTAAAGAAAAAAAGTTCAGATTTAGTTGATAAAGCTTATGATTCCAATGATGATAAAGAGATTGAAAAGTTATTAAAAAAAGCAGATAAATATGATGCTCAAGCTAATGATTTAAAAAGTCAATTGCAAACAGTACCAACTGCTATAACTAATACACAGACTCAATCATTATCGTATGAAGATATGATAACTAATGAGGCTTCAAATAAACTAGCTGGAAGAATGGGTAGTGCTAAGGCTTTTGAATCTACAGGTTTTGACATGATTGCATCCAATGTAGAGTATGGTGCCATATCACAAGCACTATCAACTGCTTCAAAAATAGCTACACAAGGTGGAATAGAGAAAGCTGTAGCAATTGATGTTGCAGAAGCTAGTATGAAAGCTGCTATGCAACAAGGGGCATTAAAAGGGCAAATAGAAGAGTATGCACAAAAAACTGGTATGACAACAGAAGTTGCTAAACAATTTGCAACAGAAATTATCAATGGTGCAAAAGTAGCAAGTGAGTTAATAGGACAAGGTGTAATAGGTTCAGTTAAAGATGTTTCATCAGCTCTAAGTGCAGCGAAAACAGGTAGTGATATTAGAAGTATAGATGTAGCAGGTGGAGATGATAGATTTGTTCAGTTATCAAAAGATCAAGCTAGTTTAAAAACAGCACAAAGTTTAACAAGTGTCAATGCAGCTAAAAATGCAAATTTTTTAAATGATGATGGAATTACTAATGAGGGATTACAAGCTTATGGAATACAAGCAGGTGAACAAGCTTCAATTTTAGGTGTTAAAAGAGATTTATTTTTTGGCAATGGTTCACAAGGTTTTATTCAAAAATTAAGACAACAAATGAAAGATGCAGGGGTGGCGGCTCATATTGCTGATGGAAAATCGCAAGAAGAAGCACAAAGTATTATGGAAAGTGCTTTTAATTCTGCTGGATTTACAAATAAAGCAAATGGGCAAGATGCGATTAATGCTTTAGCCAAAATGGGAGCAATGAATTATGCTAGTTCAAAAACAATTTCAGCAGGTGGTGTTCAATTTAATATGGGAATTGGAGCTGATGGAAATACAAGAATAGGGCAAGCAACTACAACACAATCAATTGAGGGTGGGAGTAAATATGTAACTGAACCTGAGGGGAGACTTTTAGAAGAGGCTGCAAGGCTAACTTTAGGTGATAGTGCAACGCAAGCACAAGTAAAACAAGAAGCAGCTAGATTATCTCAAAGTAAACATTTAATGAAAGAGTTACGCTCAAGTGGAATTGATTATTTAGGAATGGGAGTAGGAGAGGGTGCTAGAGCATTACTTGAAAAGGTTGGATTAGCACCTGAAAGTGAAACAGGAAATTTAGCATTAGGTGTGGCTGCTTTTGGAGGTGCAACATTAGGATTAGCAGAAACAGCAGAACAAATAAAAAATAAAATTGATGGAAAATATATAGCAAAAGAAGGGTTTAGTTATCAAACAGGAACTACAGTGGATAAAGATGGAGTAGAAAGACCTGTTTTTAAAGAAGTAAAATCTGGAGCAGAAGTAAATGTGAATAGTAGTTTTGAATTAAAAGAATATTATGAAAACAATAAAGATAATTTTAGTCTGAAAAAAGGGACTACTGGTAGAGCAGTTGGAAAAATGGTGGATTTCGCAGATGAAGTAAAAGAAAAATTAGGGTTTTCTTCTCCATCGGGTGGGAGTAACCAAACCATACAAGAAAGCACCAATCATCAAAATGCCAAAAGCGACCAAGACACTAAAACCGATATAAAACAAAGTACTCAAAATACACCTCCTGTTGAAAATTCTAAAGATAGTATAACACAAAATGAACCAGAACTAAAATCAAATTACAATTTGACATCTTCTGCACAAGAAAGAAAAAATGAAGCTCTTAATATTTGGGCAAAAGAACAAAAAGCAGATGCAGTAGCAAAATATAAAAATGAAATAAGTAAATTAGAACAGCCTTACTCATCAAAAGAGATACAAGTACAAAAAGATGCTTTAACAAATAGTTACTATAAACAAGTAGAAGCACTTGATAAAAAATATGGTGCTCAAACTTATGAAGAAAAAGGTGAGATGAAAACACAAGCACCTGATGAATATTTTGAAAAGATAAAAAATTTAAATGAGAGATATGTTGCCCAAAATAATGCTTTAGATGTTAAAGCTAATAAGTCATTACCAAGTCATGTTCTTGAAGCAAAAGAAACTCTACATAATGAACTACAAGAAAAAATACAAGATATTGATATTCAGAAAAATATGATGAAAAATGCAAATCCAGAGACTTTTGTAAAAACTTCACCATCTATTGCAACAATAAGTGATGATTTTATTCAACCGCAACCTGCACCTCACAAAGATCATGGGAAACTACCTTCAAGTATTAAAGGTGGAGGTATAGGAGCACTACTTAGTTCATTGGGAATGGGTATCAATGACATTGCTCATGGAAAAGATTGGAACCATACTCTAAAAGCAACAGGTTCTGAGTTGTACAGTAGTGTTCAATCTGAGGGAGTTGTTGGAACAATTAGAGATATGGCTTATAGTGGAAAAGAGAATAGAATGTTAATTGAAAAAGCATCAAATGAAAATTCATTCTTTAAAACGGCTGCTTTAATGGGTACTAGTGTTGTAGAAGGTTTTGCAGAACTTGGTGGAAGTGTTGCAACAGTTACAAATAATTATAGTCGTGCTGCTGCTAACACAATATGGGGTAATGGTTCATTTACTAAAAATTTACTGGAACAAGAAAAAGATGATAATGTAAATAATTTTAACTTTACTAAAGACTTAAATGGTTTTTGGGAAAATGGGTATAACAATCAACAAAGATCTTCACAGTCTACAGAGAAAATTCAAAGTAGCATAGTAAATACATATGAATCAGATAAAACTATTGCAACAATCAATCCAAATACTGGTGCGATTACACCAAATCATTCATATCAATCCCCTCAAAATAGTGGTTCTTCACCATTTAGTAACAATAATAATAATCCATTTGTAAATAATACTGCACAAGTAATAGCTGATAGTGGTGAAGATCAAAGATCATATATTAGAGATATGGGAGATTCTCTTGAAGTTCAAGAGGAAGCTATGGGAGAGTTGTTGGATTATCTAAAAGTTAAAGAGGAAAATAGGAAATAATCTTGTAATGGTATTTAACTGAGTTAAAAATATCAGCTTAACTTATAAAAAATATAAATTGCATCTATTAATTATAATCTGTTTTCAAAAAATTATACGAAGGAGTAAACATGGAAATATTCCATAACCAAATTCAAAATGTTGAGCATAAGTCAATTGCTTTAAAAGAGATGTTAAAGTGCTTAGATCCAAATAACCAAGATGAAATTGATTTTATAAATCATATGGCCGAGGCATTGCATGGTGATATATCAAAACTTAAAGAACTTGTTGAATTTCAATTTGATTCAAAAAAAGATACATAGTAATCTTTTATAATGACCTCTTCCTTTGGGGAGGGGAAAAATACGAGCTATTTTAGGTTTTCTTACCTTACATGTCCAAAATTATTATTAAAAAATTAAATTAACATTGTAAAAAATCTTCTAAACTTTAACTATATATTTGATATTTCTACCTGCCGTTCCCTCAACTTGTTCAATGCACCCATACTCTAAAAGTTCAGATATATCTCTTATGGCGGTAGCTTTACTTACTTTTGTAAGTGCCATGTATTTTTTGGTATTGAGTCCACCTTCAAAATTTTCACTACCAAGATCAAGTATTTTATTAAGCACTTTTATTTGTCGTTCGTTAAGAGCTTGTTTTCGGTGAATATCCCAAAACTTTGTTTTTTGTATAAGATACTCGATATTTTTAAGTGCTTGTTGCATAGCATCATTTAAAATATTTAAATGCCACTCTAGCCAAGGGATTAAATCAAATTCTTTGTTTAAAAATAGATTTGTAGTATTATCTAAAATTTTATAGTATCCTACTCTATCACTACTAATTGCAGTTGATATTGAGTAAAGTTTAAACTTTGTACTTGAAGTGTTTTGTGACAAAATATAATCTGTAATAGCTCTAGCAATTCTTCCGTTTCCATCATCATAAGGATGGATAATCACAAACCAGATATGGGTAATCGCTGCTTTTATATAGATATTTTCATCACTTTCATTACAATATTTTAAAAAGTTTTTTATATCATCATCTAGCTTTTCAAGGGGTACTGCCTTATAGTGAACTTTTTCATGTCCAATCGCACCTGAGACCACTTCCATATCACTATGGCTTCTAAACTTCGCAATATCTATTTTACTTAACCTATCGTACCCAGTATGTTCAAAAAGACAATTGTGCCAACCATGAAGCCTCTGCAAATTCAAAGCATCTTTATTTAGATTTGAATCAATCAAAATCTCCACAAGATTATCGGTTGCCCTTGTAGAGTATTTATCATATCTTCCATCAAAATCTTTATCTAGCTTTTTTCTAAAAGATGAGCGAACACTTTCTCTTTTAAATACTTCACCCTCTATTAAAGAGGTGTTGATAGCTTCATCTGTTAGAGTCTCAATCTCTATATTGACAATATCCTCACGCTCAAATAGTTTTGAGATACCATCAAGTATCCCTCTGCTATAATCAATTTGGCTAATTATTTCAGTGAGTTTTGATTTGTCATATTTAAAGTTTGGATAATCTTGATGTTGCCATATCCACTTTCTAATCTCTTCTTTCATATTTAACCCTTGCTCTTGAGACGAATAATCACTCTAATAGTATCATAATATGAGTCGATTATAGCTTATAATGGTTTTATTAGCAACTTTGATTTTATATTTTTAAAGTTAAATTGACAAAATATCTATATATAGATATAATATCTATCTAACTTTAAAATATTGGTAGATAATGGGTAATATAGATGAAAATAAAAACTTTTTTGTAGAGCTACTTAAAAAAATTGAGAACT
>JGI11705J14877_10001347_pt1 | contig 14107 bp, 17 predicted proteins | sample Etolaghawater15m_FD_14877 | JGI IMG/M metagenome (IMG submission 14877) | reverse complement strand
TTCTGCAACCTCTCTGAAGTTGTCGTGCGAGCAAACGACTCCGCTGACGATCTACGACGAAAGGTACGACTTGCAAGTATCCTTGGAACTTTACAAGCTACCTTGACAGACTTCCGCTACCTACGTAGCAAGTGGCAGCAGAACACAGCTGAGGAAGCGCTGCTAGGTGTGTCGATGACAGGTATCATGGACAGCAAGCTAACCAACGGGTACAACAAAGGATTACCCAAACTACTGGAGGCGTTACGAGATGAAGCTATTAGAGTCAACAAAGAGTGGGCTGCTAAACTTGGCATTAACCAAGCGGCTGCGATCACTTGTGTCAAACCGAGCGGAACTGTATCACAACTTGTTGATAGTGCTTCAGGAATTCATGGTCGTTTTGCTTCTCATTATATTCGTCGTGTACGTGCTGACATACGAGACCCCCTCTGCAATGTACTAAAAGACGCAGGTGTTCCGCACGAGGTTGACATAACATCACCGTCTACCCTGGTGTTTAGCTTCCCGCAGAAGGCTCCCAAGGGCAGCGTGATAGCTTCGCAGCAGACAGGCATGGAACAGTTGGAGTTGTGGGATGTATATCAGAAGCACTGGTGTGAACATAAGCCGTCTATCACGGTGTACTACAGAGATGAGGAGTTTCTTGACATTGGTAGCTGGCTGTATAATAATTTCGATAGCGTTAGCGGTGTTTCTTTTCTTCCGTATAGCGATCATACTTACGAGCAAGCTCCGTATGAAGCTATCGACGCAGACACCTACAAGGAGCTAAAGAAAGCAGCACCTACTTCTATTGAGTGGGATCTAACTGAGGCACAGGACGTAACCGAAGGAGCGCAAACCTTAGCGTGTACCGGAGGCGCGTGCGAAATATAAGGAGCGCATGATGAAGCTAGTCCTCGACATCGAGACAAACTACGCACACGATACCATCTGGATGGCTGCGACGTGCGACATCGAAACCCTGGAGACAGCCGTGTTCACCGACGCGGCTAGTCTTAACGCTTACATAGCTAACGCCGACTTAATCGTCGGTCACAACCTCATCGGATTCGACATACCTGTACTGCGTCGAGTCTGGCAAATCCACATACCGCTAGTCAAGGTCGTTGACACCTTAGTACTTAGCCGACTGTACAACCCATCAATCGACGGCGGTCACTCGCTGAAGGCGTGGGGTTTACGCATCGGCCAAGAGGAGAAGGGTGACTTCACCGACTTTGACGGCGGCCTAACACAGGAGATGATTGACTATTGCGTACAAGACACAATCGTAAACGTAACGCTGTACAACCACCTCAACAAGCTGCTAGACGACGACAAGTTTTCAGAGTACAGCAGGAAGCTAGAGCACGTGGTAGCGTGGTACACACAACAACAGGAGACAAACGGATTCAAACTTGACTTCGATATGGCGTGCAACATCAGCGCAGAACACACTCAACGGATGCAAGACATCGAGACGCAGCTGCAAGAAGTGTTCCCGCCTATCGTAACTGAACGCGTCTCTGAGAAGACAGGCAAGCGCCTCAAGGATCACGTTGAAGAGTTTAACGTTGGCTCACGCCAGCAGATAGCTCGACGACTGGAGACGAAGGGAGCAGTCTGGAAGGAGAAGACGGAGAAGGGTTCGATCATTGTGAACGAGAAGACGTTAGCAGCACTACGTCACATACCGGAAGCGGCATTGATACTAGAGTATCTCACACTTCAGAAGCGCTTGGGTATGGTGACGTCGTGGCTGAACGCTTACCAGGCAGATGGTCGAGTGCATGGACGTGTCAATACTTGCGGCGCTGTTACAGGTCGTATGACACACAGCAACCCTAACATGGCTCAGATACCTTCAGAGTCTACATACCGCCAGTGCTGGACTGTTGACGAGGAGAACGTGCTAGTTGGCATCGACGCCTCTGGTCTGGAGCTGCGGATGCTAGCTCACTACATGAAGGATGATGCATACACCTACGAGATACTCAACGGTGATGTACACACAGCCAACCAAACAGCAGCAGGACTGGCAACACGCGACCAAGCTAAGACATTCATCTACGCCTTCTTGTACGGTGCAGGTGACGCTAAGATTGGTAGCATCGTTGGTGGTTCATCAGCAGCTGGGCGAAAGCTCAAGGAGGAGTTTCTTGCCAACACCCCTGCACTAGAGAAGCTCAAGACTAAGGTGGCAACACTGGCCGAGAGCGGTTCACTAGAGGGGCTAGACGGTAGACGTGTTAGAGTACGTAGCGCACACGCTGCACTCAACACCCTACTACAATCAGCAGGTGCTATTGTAATGAAGCAAGCCCTGGTGATAGCTACCGAGAGACTACAACAGAACGGAATACCGTATCGCTTAGTCGCTCAGGTACACGATGAGTTTCAAGTCGAGACTCCGGAGCAGTACGGCAACGCCGTGGGCTACACATTCAGGAACGCTATCCGAAAGGCTGGTGACTTCTTTGAAATGCGCTGCCCGCTAGACGGTGAGTTTCGTACTGGCACAACGTGGGCAGATACACACTAAGTGTTGACACACCCACTAAAACTTTGTTATACTTATTATATACCCAACACCGAAAGGATAATGTTATGAGCAATGCAAACACCGTAGTAAAAGCAACGTCATACTGGGCACAGCTGGATCAAGTTAACCAGTTCAGCGGCAAGTATCAAGTAGACATCTCTAACCTCTCCGCAGCAGCTGTCGAAGCACTGCAAGAGCGCGGCATCGAAGTGAAGAACAAAGGTGACGAGCGTGGCTTCTTTGTTACGTGCAAGTCTAAGTTCCCTATCGAAGCACGCAACGCAGCTGGCGACTCACTGGCTGGCGTTAAGATTGGTAATGGTAGCGCAATCACAGCAGTGCTAAGCTCTTACGAATGGAAGAGTCCACAAGGCGTGAAAGGCGTATCACCAAACCTGAAGCAGATGGTGGTCAACGACCTAGTGTCGTATGAGAAGGAGGACTCAGAGCCGGTTGACCTGAGTGCTGCGCTCTAATGGCACACGTCAACATTGATGGCGACATCATCGTCTACAGTGTTGGCTTTGCGGGCGAGGGCGATCCAGTCGCCTTCGTCCTCGACTCTGTTAACCGCATGATCGCTGACATTGTTAAGACGTGCAAAGCCGACAGCTACACTGTCCTGCTAACGGGCAAGGGCAACTACCGCAAAGACATTGCAACCATCAAGCCGTACAAGGGCAACCGTAAGGACGCAGGCAAGCCCGCACTGTACGACGACATCCGAGACCACATCCTCAACCATCGCAACGGCGAGCTAATCGAAGGTGAAGAAGCCGACGACCAGCTAGGCATACGCGCCGTACGTGACGGTCACATCATTGCTACACTCGACAAAGACTTAGACACTGTACCAGGCGACCACTACAACTGGCGCAAGGATACACGTTACACAGTCACTGAAGAGGAGGCGATGCACTTCTTCTACACCCAGATGCTGACAGGCGATACCACTGACAACATACCTTCTATGTTCCAGATGGTTGGACGTCGTGCCTCTAAAAAGATTAAAGAGGGTTTGCTGGAGTGCAAGACACCTGCTGAGTGTTACGCTTACGTGTACGAACAGTACGCTGAAGGGTACGACAACGTTGGTATGCTGCCAGACGAGAAGGATGAAGTCTTAACTAAATGGCTAACCGAAATCGGACAGCTGCTTTACATACGACAAGAGGAGGGCGAGATATGGACACCGCCAACAACCGATGCCTAGAGTAGAACGCACTAGGGCTAACGGACAGTGGACAGAGGCTCGCTATTGGAGCTTCATCCGCTCTCTGTTACGTAAGGGCTTTATGACCTACCCAGTTAAGCACCACGTCTTAGGACAGGCTAAGAAGGTAGTTGAAGGTAAGCGGCACAGGTTCGAGTACGAATGCGCCGAGTGCCACAACGACTTCACTGGTAAAGAAGTACAAGTAGATCATAAGGTTCCTTGCGGATCGCTGAGTAAGCCCGACGACCTGCCAGGCTTTGTCTCCCGTTTGTTCTGCGAGGCAGAGGATATGCAAGTGCTATGCAAGACTTGTCACCAAGCTAAGACTAATGAAGAACGCAAACAAAGGAGAGGCAAATGATTGTAGGAGTTATCGGCGACACCCACTTGCCGTACGAACTAGAGGGTTACTTAGAGTTTTGTCAGAAGGTGTTTAAGTCTTACGGCGTCGAGCGTGTAATACACATCGGCGACCTCATCGACCACCACTCTCTGTCGTTTCACCAGTCAGAGCCTATGTTGAAGGGTGCTAACTGTGAGCTGGTTGATGCACGTGATCGCTTGCAAGCCTGGTACAAGGCGTTCCCAAAGCTGACGCTCATCAACGGCAACCACGACCTCATACCTGCACGGCAGCTGAAGAACATCGGCATGGACGCAGACGTATGGATGAAGCCTCTCAAGGAAGTGTATGAGATGCCGAAGGGGTGGGATCTGGCGGATGAAGTTGAGATTGACGACATCCTATACCACCACGGTCACACAGCAATGGGCGTTAATGGCTTCCGTATGGACGCTGAACGTCGTATGCAGTGCACGGTGACAGGTCACAACCACAGCAACGCAGGTGTCTCAGCAACAGCTACACGCAATCGCCTGGTGTGGGGCATGGCAGTGGGCTGCGGCGTAGACAACAAGCAGATGGCGTTTGCTTACGGCAGACAGTTCCCACGCAAACCCATCATCGCTTGCGGTGTGGTGTACAACGGCGCTCCTATTGTAGAGTATATGGACTTAGGAGGGTGGAAGTAATGGACGATCTGGAGAAGCTCTTTGAGTTGATACGAGAGCGGTGTGAGATGGACGAAGTGTTAGACCTATGCGGTATAGGTATGAACGAGTTGATCTTGCGACTACGTGGGCGTATCATAGAACATCGAGCCAGGTTTGAGTCATACTTAGATGTGTATGAAGAGCGAGACTACTCGATTGAGAGAGAAGACGACGGAGACATCGAAGACTACTACGACTACGATGACTACGACTATGACATTGACGATGTAATTATTGAGGATTGAATATGAAAGTTATTGACGGTAATTTTGGAAGCAGCGACGACGAACAAGACGAGCCGACGCTGGCGGAAAAGCTGATGATGGCTGCTGACGAGTGTATTGGTTTAGAGAGTGCAATTAAAGGTAGCTTCGTTATGATCTTAGAAGACGAAGAGGGATTAGCCAAGGTTGCTACTGACTTAGACGCGGCAAATATGCTATACTTGATGGAGTTCATTAAGACCAGCGTTCTTATGTCTACCGTTGAGCAGGGCGCTATACACTAGAGGTTTAGAAAGTATGTAATATAGGAACTATTAGTACCGAAATACATACGTAAATGTAAACAGGAGATACATATGAATAAGGTATCGAGGAAGAGGAGAAAGATGCTAAAGAACTTGGCTTTGGGTAAGGATAAGAAGGCTGCAAAACAACGCTTTGATCTGATTAAGATGTTCTTAGAGTCGAAGAAAAAAGTGGAGGCTGAGGAATGAGCGGTAAGGGCAGCGCACCACGGCCTATCCCAGATTACGACAAATACTCGGACAACTGGGACAGTATATTTAAGAAGCAGCCAGAGAAGAAAGAACTTGAAAAGAAAGAAGATGAGGAGAGTGAGTGAAAGCCGAATACATTAGTCACATGGGTGACGACTTAACAGTAGTGAACGCGGCACGAGTAAGCTTTGACAAAGAAGGGGTGCTGACAGACGACGGCGGTTTGAACGACAAGGACACCAGGCTAATAAGCTACCTTGCAAACCACGGACACTGGACACCCTTCAGCCACCCGCAGATAACACTGCGTGAAGAAGTGCCTATCTTTGTAGCTCGACAGCGATTCAAGCACATGATAGGCTTTACATACAACGAAGTAAGCAGGAGATATGTTGATGACGAACCTAAGTTCTACTATCCTCTCTGGAGGAAAAGACCGGAAGCGAATATCAAGCAAGGAAGTGGCCTTGGTCACGATAATCAGCTGGGCGTTGGGACTAGCTACAGGAGTTATATCAACGATGCTGTTAATTACTACAATAGGTTGATTAAAGACGGCGTAGCACCTGAGCAGGCTCGTATGGTATTGCCACAGAGTATGTTCACAAGCTACTATGTAACAGGTAGTCTTGCAGCGTGGGCTAGGATGTACAAGCAGCGTATGCACGACACCGCACAGAAAGAGATACAGACACTAGCAGCAAATGTTGCTGAGATTATTGAACCGCTATATCCAGTTAGTTGGAAGGCGTTAACTCAAGAGGTGACACAATGAGCCAAGCAGAGATGTTTATCGACACTAAAGTTTGTCTAGCGTGCGAGAAAGAGAAGCCGCTGTCAGCGTATTACGACAACCCCAGCAACAGCAAAGACGGTAAGAAGCCACGTTGTATACCGTGCTATCAGAAGCAGATGGCTGAGTATCAACAAAGCGAGATGTACAAACAAACCGCGTCGTACCAACGTAAGATCAAGGGAGCGTACGGGAAGGGTGTGCGTCACGCTAAGAAGCAGCTTACTCGCCCTGCGCCTACGCGCACGGAAGAGCCTAAGCAAGAGCTAGCGTTACGCTACAACGACGGCAAGCCCGACTACTCGTTGATACCGTTGCACTTGTTGGAAGGGGCTGTACGTGTGATGGGTGCTGGCGCTGAGAAGTATTCAGCGTGGAACTGGGCGAAGGGTATGCCGTGGTCTACGCCGTATGCGTGCGCTATGCGTCACATGGCAGCGTGGTACAAAGGCGAGACTAACGACAGCGAGACGGGCGAGAACCACATCGACCATGCCATCTGTAACCTGCTTATGTTGAAACACTTTGCAGACAGTTACAAAGAGGGCGATGACAGGCCGACGTTGTTCTAACTAACCAGGGGCGTTAGCGTATGTTAGCGCCCCTCTTCCCATCTCTCACCACCTTCACCGATCCAGTAACGCAGCGGATCGCCTAACAGCGGAATAAGCTGGACAGTCTTCAGCTCAGTGATCGACTCAGGCACGCCATCCTTAGCTAGCTTTGTAGCGTCACGACTGATCGCATCAAAGATTGACACTGCCGGTGGTGTCACTGCGCCCATCAAAGCCGAACCAGCTCCGTCCTGCCCTAAGCTCTTAAACAAGTATGGGTTGCCGATGACAGTAGACAACATCAGCGACTGCCACATGAAGCTCTCTGGCAAGTCCTCAATAGCATACTCCATAGGCTTGTCTTGGAACGCCACACGTCGTGCTTCGTCAACCAAGGCGTTAGTGCCGCCAACAAACGCAGTGAACCCTAGCGCATACTTAGCTGCTTCAGCTTTGTTACCTGCCTTCCACTCTCGATAGAAGTTACGTCGATATAGATCAGCCTGCTGCAAACCAAACGACTTCAGCTGATACGCCCAGCGCATATTAGGATTACGTGCCCACGCCTCTGGCATATTAGAGCGCGTGATAGGCAGACGATCCATAATCTGACTGAACATAAACTGCTTGAGCTGTGGAGATGCAGTCGCGCCGGTGACGCCGCTGTTAAACTCAGCACGCAACGCAGCTAACTCAGACGCGGTGTATTCACCTTCCATCTTTTTAGAAAACTTACTCCACGCTTTGTCGTTCTTAGCCATAGCCGTAAACTTATTATGCAAAGCGTTAAGGTGCGTCCACTTACCGATCTTATCCATGCCACGGAAGCCGCTGTACTTCAGCGACGCATCACGCAACTTACCCGACCACCCCGTAGTTTTACTAGCAAGGTCAGCAACTAGGATGTTATCAATACCTATGTCAGCTGTCTTCCAAGCGCTGGGGTTTTCACCAGGCAGTAACTCACGAGTGATAGCTTTAACCGTGTTGCCCACACCGTTGTGGAAGCCAGATGATACGACATCAGCTACCTGCAACGCACTAGACTTCAACGTACCTAACGCAAATGACGTACCGATGTTAGTGATAAACTGCTGGAACGCACCAGGCGTTGTCGAACGAGCGAGATGACGAGCCTCAAGCAAGTCCATCAGCTCCTTCTTAGCACCTACACCAAGGTCTGGTTCTATTTGATCTATCTTCTGCGCTATCAAATCGCGCACGTTGGTGTCTACATCCAGCGCACCTTCAGCCTTTAAGCCCTTCTCTTTCATTGCTTGAGAAGCGCCAGCACGTTGGCTTACAATCTTGTTAAGGCCAAACGTCTCACGGAACGCCAGCTCATCTGTGTAACGATGCAGATACTGATTCATAGACGCCAGAGGGTCTTCATAATACTGGGATAGGCGTGACGTTATGTTCTCTAGCGAACGCTTCTTAGTAAAGCCAGGACGATTAAGACCTTGTACACGCGTCCTGAACACTTGACCTTGAGCAGCACGCTGATAAATTTCATCAATCTGCTCTTTAGTTAAGTCTTTAACCTTGACACCTAAGTGCTTAGCGTAGATTATCTTAGAGCGTTCTACCGCAGTCTTTGGCACAGAGCCATACAAGACAGTCATCAGCTCGTCGTACTTGTCTGCCTTAATCTTAGCTGGCCAGTAGTTCTCTATCGAGTCGCCTTCTCTAAATACGCCGCTCTGAACGCCACGGTCGTACATCTCTTTACTTAGATTATCAAACCAGTCGTCGAGCTGTGGTTTAACTTTAGCGGCAACTTTAGGAAACAAAGCAAGCGTTTCGTTAATAGCAGCGCGATCGCCTACGCGGAAGCTAATCTTTAAAGCCTCCATAGTATCCGCAGGTAAAGTACCAAGGAGTTTAATGTTTGACAAACGACCAGCTGCGTCGCTTGCGCCCATCGCAGACTTAGCCTCGAACTGATCTAACATATTCTTAAAGCGCGGNGAGATGCCGCCGACGCGTGTACGNATCTGNCCAGCTACTTCATCCAGCCCCTTCATAAACTTAGAAGGTGCGCCNACATCTCCCATCAAGGCTTCACGNTGNGCGATAGCTCCNTCACGTTCAATAACAGCTGNCTTCTGAGACTTCGGCAGACGCAGNGGNGCNTTAGCCTCAACCAACGCNACNTCTTCCGCNGACAAACCTANCTCATCNGCTGCACGCTTAATAGCCTCNCCTGGCTTAGCCGCTAACGCATCTCCCTCATCAGCAATTAGACGGGTGGCTGCGTTTTCAAGAGCTAAGCGGTTGCTGTTTGCTGCTTTCGTAGCCTGACGCAGCTTGTACGTCTGCATACCAGCACTGCCGACGGCTCCTAAACCACCGCCAAACGCAGCACCCATCTTAGCGAAGTCAGCAGCAGAGTCTAGTCGATTACTTAGGCTGTTCTCGCCTACGTTAAAGCCGTACAGCCCACCTTCTAACGCCCCTATCAACCCCATAGACGTGCCAGTTTTAGCCGTCTGCGCTGCCGCAGATGCGACACGTGAGGACGCACCTAGACCAGCAGCAACACGCTGAGCGCCAGCGCCTACGCGAGCAGCGTTAACCATAGCGTTAGCACCAGCCATAGTAGCTCCGCCGGTAGCTAGACCAGTGACTACCATGCCCGTGCCTTCAAGCACAGCCGCTGCAATCGGGTTCTCTTGAGCGTATTGTTGCTGACGATCACGCGACATCTGCGTATAGTCTGCCATCTTCTCAGAGAACGACTGCTCCTCTATGCCTGCTTGCTTGTAATACTCTTCAAAGGGGTCGCCAAACACAGCTTCCATAGCAGCGCCTACAAAGCCACCAATCTCATCTTGAGCACCTAGCGTAGCGCCTTGACCAAAAGACTCAAGCGCACCTAGTGCAGTGTCTCTGCCGGACAGCTCCGGTTGTTGTGGCTGTTGTGGTTGCTGTTGAGGTAGCGGAGTGCCTGTAATAAACGCAGCCATTTCATTCGCAACAGCAGTGTCGCCTTGCTCAATAGCAAACTCAAATAACTCAAGCGCTTCTTCGTTAGTCATAAGACACCTTTACTTTTTGTTCTTTAATTGCTCTCGAAGTTTCTTTGCCGCGTCGCTTAGTTCGCCGGTAGCATTTCCGCCTCCACCCTTCATCTGCTCTATCTGCTCTTGGATAGCTGCGCTAATTAAACCGCTTAAAGAAGCGTCCCCCTTAAACCAACCAGGCTTATCTACCTTGTTCTCTCCGTCTTTAATCAGCTCTTCAATACGCGGATCAGATGCGATAGCTGAACTGATTAGGTCAGCAACCTCGTCTCGCGTCATGTTGTCCTTAGCCGATGCGTACACCCCGCTAATGCCTTGTGTAAACGCTGTGCGTACTTTGGCTCGTGCTTCTTTGCTTAGTGCAACGTCGCCTATTACGTCATTAAACACCTGATCGCCAACAGAGTCGAACACTGTCTTGTCAGAGACAACGGCGTCTTCATCTTTTTCAGCATCTGCCCTAGCCGCTACACGAGCCGCAGCTTCATCTTCGTCACGCTCTCCTTGCAACCACGCCAGCGTTGACTTATTGCTACGCGCTTCGGGAAAGTCCTTATACGCAGCAGCTGCCTGAGGGTCTTCGGTTAACAGTTGATTGTAGAGAGCCTCTTTAAACCTACGATCATCTTGCTCAGTTTTAAGCGTACTCGCTAAGCGGGCGTTCTGTTGTTCCTTTGATACCAGTTCTTGAATGTTAACAGGCGTACCAAACGCAGACGATCTCTGCTGTAGCTCTGCCACCTTTTTAGCCAGCTCGTCGGTAGCGCCTGAACGCACCAGGTCACGTATCTCTATAGAGGCTTGTTGAATAAACTCACTTCGCGGCTGATCTTTAGCAGCGTTGGCAGTTGTCTGCGCTTTGACCTGCGCGTCCAACGTAAACTTGTCACCGTACTTTGAAGCCAGCTCGCCTGCAAGTTTCGCAGCTACAACAGGCTGACCGTTAGCTAGCGCACGTTGATAGGCGTCATAAGTTTTAATGTATGCTTTGTCTTTAGCTTTAGCCTGCTCCGTCTGTAGCTGTATCATCGCACGTTGTGGATCAGTCTTCGCTAACATTGCAACGCGCTGCTGTGCGTCTTCCGGTAACGATGCTGCTTGCTGCTTGATGTCTGTACGGATACGCTCGTTAGGGCTGCTGAAGTCTAATCCGGCTGTTCCCGCTAGCCCCTGACCGAACAGCTGAAGCATTGGGTTTGTGACGCCCGCTGCTTGTAACACGCTACGCTCATTAGGGTCTTGCGGCATAACACTACCGCCGTATTGCGAACCGGCCTTACTAAGCTGGCCAAAGAGTCCTGATAAATCTGTTGCCATCTATATCTCTCCTTACAGTCCTAACTGCTCTAAGAACCAATCAACACCTTGATCCGCTAGTGACGATCCGGTATCTGAATCCACAGTACCTAGCGTTGCAAGCAGCTGCTGGAACGCGTCCATCTGTTTCATCTCTAGGTCTTTGTTCTGTACCAAGCCACCTAAGCCAAGCTGTGCTAACAAGCTAGCGCCTTCGCGCGCACCAGTACCGACAAGCTGCGACAAATTAGTTGCTGGCTGCAACATATTCAACAGGTTTGCTTGCGGCATATAGCCAGACTGGAACATACTCTGCCCAATGTTAGCTTGTTGCTGCTGTTCTTGCTGCGCTTGCGCCATTGCACTTAGCATAGCCTGGTTGCGTGCGTTAGAGATTGCAGCTTCTTGTGCATACAGCTCAGGGTTAGCGCCGCCGTACATAGCAGAAGACAGGCCGAGACGTCCTTGAGACGCTAGACGCTCTTCCGTCGCTAGACGTGCCATCTCTTCTTGAGGAGCTTGTGCGGCACGTATGCGGTTGTAGATGTCTTGCTCACGTCCGGCTGTGCCCTGCATAGCTTGATTGAAGAAGTTAGCCGCACCACCAAACATCTGATCTTGCAGCGCTTGCTGCTCAGGTGTAAGCGTCGTAGTATAACCACCGCTCTCGTCTGTTTGTACGCCACCAAGCGACGACGTGACTGTGAACGGGCGGAACTGTACGTCTTGCGTAGCCTGCTCCGATAGACGTCCAATCTCTCGATTGATCTCGTCCTGTAGCGCTGCCGTGTCTTGCCTGGTTTGCTCGTAACCGTAACCACCAAGTGCTGCGTTAATTAAACTCATTCGATGTTCTCCTTAGTATTCGTATACGGCTGTGCTGTATTTTTATTAATGTCTCTTTTCATCACGGCAATCATTTTNTCTGCATCAATGTGTGTAGGTATCTCGTANCTATCTTCGCCATCTAAGTACACATTGTATGTAACAGTTTTTGCCCCAATCTTCTTCTCTATCGTTTCAGAAAGTATCATTNCCAAACTACCTCCACCTGCGCNCCTACTGTCGTGCCAAATAAGTTAGCGATAGCATTGCCGTTATCTCGAAATACCCAGTAAAAGTAAACCCCGTTGTAATTTGCNGCGTCTTCTCGATACAGCTTAGTACCGTTGATGGTCATGCTTNTCCAGTCTTGCGGGAAAGGNCCAGAGTTATCAACAAGGCCAAAGTTAACCGCGCCGCCTTCGCCACTATCATCTGTGTACCAATACAGCTTGTTGATAGTCTCGCCCAAAGGATCAAATGTCGCATCGGATATTGAGCCAAATGCAAAGCTACCAGAAGAATAACCCCAGAACGTGTCGTTTGGTGATGTGCCAGTGCCGACAGTTACAACAGCCGAGTCAATCGGGATCGAGTGAGACGTAGCAATCAATACACCGCCGTATATTGCAGTCATTATGCAAGCTCCGATCCAGTGATGTACCAACGATCAGTACCAACTTTGATGATAGTAGCAACACCGTAGCGGCCAAGTGTACAGTTTTGATTTACACCCTCGAATATCACGGCAACACCAGATCCACGCGCAATAGTTATATTAACGTTTGCACTAGCATCGTTAATCATCGTAATCACCGTTCCGATGGGATAGGCTACACTGCTGTTAGGCGGGATTGTCCAAGTGTAGGCAGTGCCGTCTGAGTGATACAAGTGTTTACCACTGTCAGCTAATACAAGTGTGTAGTTTGCGTTCTGTGCGTTTTGCGCCAGCTCTTGATAAGACTCATCAAGGTATCCTGCTGAAGCATGGTCACCCCAGCTGTAGGCAGTGTTCCAATTAGTAGAGTTGCCGCCAGTCGCGGTGATAGTTCCTGAAACTTCTATGCCGGTAGCGGTTGTCTCTAATGTTTCAATACCTGCATAAGTAAGTGTTGTTGCGCCTTGTGGGTTAGCAAGCAACACATAGCTGTTGTCAGTCCCAGAAAGGACGTAAAAAGCTCCACCAACACCGCCAACTTTAGCAGGCGTAACAGTACCGTCCTTAAATTGAACAAAACTTCCTGCGCCTGACACGCCTGACGTATTTTCGATTTCAAAAACCACCCCAGCAGGGCCAGCTTCAGAACTTGTGTATTTTAATATACCCGTCCCAGTATCTGCTATTACCGTGTCTGTTCCGTTGTGGTACATTTCTAAATCGCCGCTAGTACCTAGCTTAATCTTGTCATTGTCAGCCATCTCAATGTCGCTGCCATTACTAGCAAGATTTCCGCCAAGCTGCGGTGAAGTGTCTAAAACAAGATCGGTAGACGTTGAACCGACCGCTGCTGTTACAAACGCAGTAGTCGCAATCTGCGTGGTGTTTGAGCCGGAAGCAGCAGTTGGTGCAGTTGGTGTGCCTGTTAAAGCAGGCGAAGCTAAAGCGGCTTTATCGTTAAGTTGCGTCTGTATGTTACTGGTTACGCCGTCAACATAGTTAAGCTCTGCTGTGGTCGCTGTAATGCCGTCTAAGACGTTTAACTCGGCAGTGGTAGCGGTGATACCATCTAGCACGTTAAGCTCCGCAGGCGTGGCTGTAAGCCCTCCTACGAGGTTATAGACATACGCAGTAGTAGCAATCTGTGTAGTGTTAGTACCTTCAGCAGCAGTTGGGGCTGTTGGCGTACCTGTCAGAGCAGATGAGTTAGAGTCAGCCTTGCTGTTAACAGCCGTGGCTATGTTGTTTAACTCTGTGTTAATTTCTGTACCTTTAATCAGCTTACCAGCATCACCACTAGGCAGTGAGTCTTTAGCTGCAAAGTTTACAAGTTTAGTATAGTTACTCATACTTATATAATCCTTCCTAGCAGTGCTTGAATGTTAAACTCTTGGAGTGAGAACGGCTGAGCATCAATCTCGGCCTCGATACCAACAGTGAC
>JGI11705J14877_10001346_pt1 | contig 14117 bp, 18 predicted proteins | sample Etolaghawater15m_FD_14877 | JGI IMG/M metagenome (IMG submission 14877) | reverse complement strand
TCCTAATGGCTTTGTGATGTTTGGATGTCTTAACACCAAGTTCGTAGACTGCACCACTTGAAGTTTTTTCTTCTTCATATCCATGTTCATACTTCATGCCGCCCTAACTGCCTCTCTCAACTTGCTCTTGGGTGTGTTGATGTTCCGCTTGTTACACACAGTTTCTATAACACATAAATCACATCTTGGCGATTTTGATTTGCATACTCTTTTGGCGTGGGTGATTAACTGCATATGTGCAGCATACTTGTATTCATCTGGTGTCGTATCATTTACAGTTACAGCACTTTTACCTTCGTCTAAACTGTCAGTCCAGCCTAGTCTCCACAGCAAGCGAAACACGTGGGTATCAACTGCTATGTGCGGTTGATTCCAAACGAATCTCATTACAATGTCAGAACTCTTCCTTCCTACTCCTGGTAGACTCATAAGTTCCTTCTGTGTTTGCGGAACCTTGCCATCAAACTGTTCTAGTAGCATACGTGATGTTGCTAGAATGTTTTTGCTTTTTGCTTGGAACAATCCCGCTGGGCGTATTGCTTCTATGATATCCTCTTGTGGAATCTTAATCATTTCTTCTGGAGTGTCAGCAAGTGCAAACAGTTGCTTACAAGCAACAGCAGTCCTTGCATCTTGGCTCTGTGCTGACAGCATCACACCTATAAGACTTGTATAGGCGTGCTTGTGTATTTTTGCCGCAGGTTTTTTAGTTGAATACTTGGGCCAATACTTGCCCAGTTCTTCATATATAAATTTTATTTCGCTCTCAGTCTTCATCTAATACTCTGTGTCCATTCATTTCAATGCATCCGTCACACACATAGATTTCTTTTCTGTTAGGACTTGTATGCTCTGCCTTGCGCAGTTTGGTATGGGTTAGGCACATATAACAAAGTTCTTTAGTAAGCATACTGTCTTTGTATATTCTATTGCCTTGTTCTATCATACTCCAACCCAATTCCAAACACCCCTAACGGCTAACAACAAATACATTAACTCCATTAGTGCCCTCGGCACATCCTTGTCCTTAATTCCCATCCATATCCATATACTACAACTTATTAATGCAACTGCCCATCCAAGCCATTGCACGTTGGGATTTCCACCGCTGAGCGTGAATGCACTAACCATTGCCAGTATAAATCCTAACCATCTCCAACCATCTATCTTATGATAATATCGTATCTTCACCTATAACCTTGCCAGTTTTATTAACACCGCGGCAAGATTTATTTCCGGATCAGCAACCAATGTGTGATCCACGAGTCCCTGTTTAATAATCAAGACAGCCGTGTCCTGTTTTTCTTCACTACCGAAAATTGCTAGATTATCATACAACCAACGATAGACCTCTTCCATTTCTTCTGCTTTGAGTTTGCCACACAGCAATTGCCTTGCTTCAGTAATCTTACCAGCCTTAAATAATTCAACCATATCAAGTTTCCAGTCAGCAGTGCCCTCATCTCCCTGCGACGGTTTGTTAAGGACTCCATCACTAACGTTCTGTTGCACCATATTGATGCACTTACGAAGATCTGGATAGGTTGCCTTTACATAAGTGTCCAGTGTATCTAGGTCTGGAGTAATGCCTTCTGTAATGAGTATTTCAGCGACCCTTGCAGTAAATTCAGTTTGATCAACTCTTGCAATGTGAAAACCTTGGCAACGAGAATGTATTGCTGGAATAATTCTATTGGGATAGTTACAAGTGAGGATAAAACGTGCTGTGCTGTGATACTCTTCCATAACACCACGCAGTGCTGCCTGTGCGTTAGGTGATAGATAATCAGCCTCATCTAGTAGCACAACCTTGAATGGACCAAACGGAATCATCTGCACAAAGTTTGTGATCTTATTTCTAACCTCATCCACGGAGTTTGTTCGACTAGCATTAATTTCAAGCACATCATATTCTGGAATCTCTAATTCATTGATTAGAATCTTTGCCATTGTGGTCTTACCAATTCCTGCTGATCCGCTGAACAACAGATGTGGTATTGACTTTTCCTTGATCCATGTCTGTGCTTGTTTACGCTGATGATCATCACGGAACACATAACCTTGTAGTGTCTTAGGACGATACTTTTCTACCCATAATTCTTTCATTTTGCCTCACTGATCCTTTTCCGTAAGCCGCTTGTGCTAAACGAGTGTTGTCTACTATTATAGTATATTTCTATTCCCTTGTCAAGACATAATTGCTTGCCCGTATAATCTTTGGACTTGTATTCCTCTCCAATAAAACGCACATCAATTTTATATGTTAGAAATATGTCCAAAAGGTCCTGCTCGGTCGCATAGGGAATAATTTCATCAATATACTTGCAGCCTTCCAATTGCACGTATCTTTCAAATACACTTTGGATGGGTTTGTTCTTTTCGGGTCTATCAATTGTGGGATCAGTTTGTAGTCCTACAATCATATAATCACAGTTTGATCTTGCTTCTTTTAACATTGCCACGTGTCCGCTGTGGAACAGGTCAAATGCTGATGCCGTGAATCCTACTTTCACGAAACACCTCCGGGTGGCGTTAGATCAGGAGTAATGCAGTGTAGTGCAACATATCCTGGGAAAAAATTATTTGCCGTGGCAATGCCCTGATCACAGTTTTCAAATTCACCTACTACAATGGGATTGCCATTGTAGGCTGCGATCATCCATACATATACTATAAATGATTTCAAAACTTTCTCCTTCCGTCAAATACGCAAACAAAATATAATTCTTCGTTACCTGCATGAACACGATGAAACACACCGTCCTCGATTAATACAGTATCACCCGCTTCAACATTGTGTGTAACATCATCTAGTTCCATGGTTCCACTACCTTCAAGGAACATGTATACTTCTTCCTGTCCTTCGTGCTTGTGTCCACTTGTGCTTTTGCGTGGATTTAATCTTGTTGAACTAACAACAAGATTTTTTAGTGTTGTGTTATCCTTTACAATGTAACGATCATCATTTTTTACAACCGTTCCTTCAATACTTGAACTTTTGAATTTCATAATATTAAAGATCGCCTTCTTTTCTGTTTTCACTATAATGCACGTCAAACTCTCCGCCTGGATAACGTGCCTTGAGTTTCTCCACGTTTTCCTCCACTACTTCGTTAGGGTCAAGATCCAATGCTCTGCAAGTATTAACCCAATACCAAAGAATATCGCCCAGTTCTCGTTTAAGGTGAAAGCGAACATCCTCGTTCCAAGGTTTGCCTTGGAATATAACCTTTTTAATAATTTCATTTAGTTCTCCAGTTTCTGAACTCAAACCGATGCCACCAGTAAGCAGTAATGAAACATTGCACGGTGCTTCGTCCTGCACTTCTGCTTCTGTTTTGTGTGCATAGCCACTTAGATATCCCAAGCGTCCATACAAGCGATTTGGATCATTTGATTCGTCAGATGTGACTTTTTCTACGAATTCTTTATATTTGTTTAGATCAATGTTAGACAATTTAAACTCCTCTAATTTACATATATTATATACTATCTGTTAATACATGTCAAGAGTTCTGGTAAATATTTTTATAACAATCGTTATGCAAAAGGAGAATCCCATGATTAGAAATCTTAACGTAAACCTCGAAGTAGGGCAAGAAATCCTTGTTGGCAAGAACAATAGCAAGGCTAAGATTACCAAAATTGAATTCCATCCAAAGTCAGGGGAGGTATCCATAGAGGGCCTAGAAAGGTATTGACCTTTAGGCTGTGTCCAGATAAAGCACTCAGTTATTAACTGCTAGTTTATATCTAAATACTATTATGAAGTGGTTCATAATAGTTTTGATGATGGGAACCTATCCCGATGGCAGCAAGGATGTATTCTGGTATCAGCAACCTAAGTTTGATACTGTGGAAGAATGCAAACTTTATGTTGGCTATAATGCTGGTTCAATCAAGAGGGATATGCAGATAGAGTTTAATTTAAAACCCATTGAAACTGTGTATTGTGTTAGAGAAGATAAACTTGATGTTTTTGGAGTTCCTACAGCAATCTAATTATTGACAAACATTCCAGGATCAAATGTAGCCGTTGCACCATCGTTATATTCTTTGCCAAAATATGCAAGGTCCGATGGGGCTTCGTCTTGCCATGCTAGGATGGATTCTACTTCAACTTTCTGTATGTCAATCTTTTCGCCCTGCTCGTCTTCTATGTCAATTTTTCTAGTCCAACGACCATGCTCGATTAAAATCCAGTCACCCACATTGTATGGATCGGTATTTTCAGGTCCCTTTGCGTAAACCTTTGCCCATCTTGGTTTTACACCATGTGCCTTTGCATCATCTGATTGAATGATGATTCCGCCCTCCGTCTTAGTTTCACCAAAATGCATTCCGGTGACTAAAACGTCAGCATGAATTGGTCTAACCTTTCCTTTAATCATATTCTAGCCTTTCTACTGTTTTTTAGATCTGTCTACTACTTCTTCTTTAATTGCTCTAGGGTTTTTTTTATAGTAATCTTTTAGAATTTCTTCTCTAGTTCTTACTACCTTTCCACCCTTGCCAATTTCATCACCGCGAGCATTTACCTTCATGTTACCTACCGCTGGTAGGGTTTCATTTTTAAGATTTAGTTTTTCCATGTCAATCTCTTTGCCGCGCATGCTTCTTACTGTTCTAGCCATATTATTCTCCTTGTTTAAAGAATTCGTTTAGTGGTATATCGTATTTAATCGGATCAATCTTATGGACCCCTAATATGTGGAGAACAAGACTCGCTACACTTGATCCTCGCCCGACACCCCAAACAACATTGTTTTTTCTTAGTGTATCTATTATGTATTTTACCTGTCTAAGAAGCATTGTAAGATTTCTCTTGGAAAATTCTTCCAATTCAACTCTTGCTCTTTGGATATATTCTTCTTCCTTACAGGAATCCAATACAAATTTTTCAATGTCCATCTGTTTGTAACTGTCAGGCATGAACCAATTATTTTTGTTTAAACTTTGCTTTGGTGTTGGATAATCTAAAAATTCTGTCTGTATCCTTTCGAGATATGAAGAAACATCATCCATAACACAATGTTCCAGTATATCTGGTCCGTGTTTTTTAACACCTTCTATTACTTCTTTTATACTATTAGTCGACATTTATAAGTTGATCCAAATCCTTGTCTTGATCATTTGTTTTTGTAGGCTGCATTGCACGTCTACGTAATTCATCTCTATATATTGTAACAAATGTTTGGAGTTGTGTCAACAGGTGACCTTTGCCTAAACGTGCGGCTTGGGTGTATTTTTTGCTCAATTCGGATATTCTCTGAGTTAATTCAGTATCAGTAAGTTCTTTTGGATCTTCTTGGAATGGATGAAACATTATGCAAATGCGCCGATATATCTCATGTATATAACCGCAGTGCTATGTCTCCAAATTTCAATAAAAATAGGATCAGTTGCTGAAGTGAGTGTTAGCACTGGTGATCCGCTCGCATACCCCGGAAAGTCCTTGCTCTTTATCACGGTACCACCAGATGTCAAAAAGTTTATTGTTCTTGATGATCCATCACTGTAAAGTTCTAGCGTTACCTTTCCCATTCCAATTGGCGTCACTTCAGAACTAAAAACAGGATCACCTGGAAAATTTAAGAAATCCATTGATATATTTCCGCCTACTCTATAAATTTGGTAATCACCGTTCTTATAATCAATAGTGGTTGGAGAAGCAGTAACGGCTCCACCGTCGAATTTTCCTATTCTATTATTAATTAAAACTGCTTTTGAAATTGAATTTAATTCAAAATCATTATCCTCATCCTTATACGCGGCATTTGTAAGGATATCCGTAAGTTCATCTTTAGCACTTCTAAGGCTATTTTTTATTGTGTCAGAATTGTCTCTAAACACCTGTGTGTCGTTATCCTGCCCAGCAACTGGGAAGTTTTCGTTAATGCTTAGATAGTTAATTAAACTGTTGTTCGATCTTGCCACGTCTTTATCTCCGTTGTATTCAGTATATATTTATCATACTTCATTTGTTTAGAATCCACTTACGGTTACTGTAAATCCGCCATCTTTACGGTCGTTTGGATTCTTGTCATTTTGGTCTGGTTTTGGAGGAGAATCACTGTGTTTTGTTATTCTATCCTGCGGAAATTGAATGTATGTATCCTGTATTTGTCCGTCCACTATATCTATTATGTATCTATCAGCAACAAAATTAATCGTTTTGAAATCAAATGCGTTTGCCTTTATTCTTGATATTATAGTATCTGCTCTGCCTGGTTTTGCATAACAAATTACTAGTGCTTTTGTGAAACCTAATTCAAATGTTGCCTGTTCTTGTATGCTTCTCATCCAAAGAGGTAAAAATTCTCTATCTCTTTCACCAATGTCTCTAATTCTTTTTCTCATGTTTTTAACTGAATTAGGAAATACTCTTTGAAGATCAGCATCACTGGCATAAGGAATATCACTGTCAACAGTTAGATTATCATAACTGACCAGTACCTTGCTATTAGTATCATCTGACAATTCTATCTCGTTGGAAATACTCTTGCCATCCTTTTCGTATTCGTCAACGAGGTTTACATACACAACCTCATACAGGGTTTGTTGTGTAATAGGATCTTTTGCTTGTGCTTTTTGTAAACTACCAAATGTAAATCTTTTATTATAGTGATTTCTGCTAATGGCCTGTACAATAGGAGTGGCAGCAGTGCTTTCTATTCCTGCAAATATCAAACTTTTAATTTCGGTTTGCACTCCAAAATTTTCATCACCGTATCTGTAAATATCATCTGGAACAAATATTGTAGCGTCTGTAATAAAATTAAACCAATCTAATCTTTTATCTTTATTTTGGAATGCTTTGACGTATATATTTGCAAAAGTTTTTTGACTATCAGAAACTACTCTCACAGTAAAGGTTCTTGTGTCCTTAGCCAATCCGGAAGAGTCTGATGCTTCTATGGTAAATGAAAACAATTTGTCATAACTGGTTGTTTGATTATCAAAAGTTGTATTGAATGTAATTGATCCTGTTGAATCTATTTCACTACTATCTCTATCAAAAAATCTAGTCAGTCCCTCTTGATCATCGTCCGCAAACTGTGTTACTTTGCCTATTAAATTGCCATTCGACAAAAATTCTAGTCCGGGTGGTAAACTACCTTGGATCAGTTTGTATGTTACTCTTCCTCCATACAAAAGACTTGTTGCTTCAACAGATAATTTGCTAGGTTGATTAGGCTTTATAATTCCTAGGTCAGTTGCAGTAATCCATTCTATAGAACTTTCAATCTCTCCTATGATGTCCACACTAAAAGTTTTGTCTGTAGTTCCTACCCCTAGTTCCCAATATATAGAATTAGGTTCGTTTGGAATTTGGTTTATATTCGTTTGTTTACAAACATAAACGAAACCGTCATATCTTACCGCTTCGTTTTCTTCATATAATCTGGTTGAACTCCAATCACCTACCAAGGTATAATTTTGTTGAGCAATACTGGCAGGAAAATTAACAGCCTTCAAAGTAAACTGATAAGTTGTGGTTACAGCAGCCTGATAGGGTACTTTACCTGCAAGTTCTCCAGTTGTTGTATCTAGCGTAAGACCAGGAGGCAACGTACTCGCAGATCCATCAGGGTTGCTGTCTACGAGAAAATAACTTATCACTCCTGACAGCGTAGGAGGATCGTAAACATCTAGGAAAAGAGTTATATAGTTATTTGCTCGATATCGTCCTAAATAAGAGTCAGTAATCCACAAAGGAACTCTATCACTTGTAGCATCTGCTTGGAATAAATTAGTATCAACTTGTACGAGTGTATTGTCAGCCTTTAGGAACTCTTCTGATACAACATATATCTTAAAAATTCTATTTACTGCATTAATCCCATCTGTAATTGCCACGCCAAAAGTATAAATTCTGCTCAGTTTTTTTGGAACTACACCCTGTTCGCCATAATCATAGTATTGATTATCGTAAAAGAAACTATCAAAACCTAGGCTGTTATTTTTTGCAATATCCAATGGAACGGTGTCAAACGACGCAGTATCATAGGCACCTGTGATTGATGTAGCATAATCAATGGCAGGAATAGGTTGAGTGAATCCTGTTATTCTTCCAGTCTTTGAAAGTGTTAATCCATAAGGAAGAATCCCACTATTAGGAACCAAATAATATTCTAAATTTTCTCCTGCAACTACATCTGGATCAGTTGCTTCTAGTTGGAAATCAACCTGAGCATCGTCAAGAATAAAATATGACTGCCCTGCGCCAACATTAAGAAATCCTTCTTGCGTAATCCATTCGGGAATGTCCGCGCCGTCCACGCTTATTTTAAATGTTCTATCCTTTTCTTTGTCTCCATCATCTGCACGTATAACAAATCTATATTCCGTAAACTTTGTAACCTCAGCCGGTGAACCCTTTATCACATTGCCTAATAATATCATTCCACGTGGAAGTTCACCTGCAATAACGGAATAAGTTATAGGATTGCCCGTGTCNGTTGTTGCTTCTATGGGGACTGATGTGATTATTCTTTCTNCAAGAGTTCCTAGGTCCCCTGCTGGCGTTATCCAAGTCACTGCCATAAGTGGTTATCCTCCTAGGTTAGACCGCCGCAGTCGAGGTCGATATCCGATGTAAATGTTAGCGTTCCGAAATCAATATTTGCTGCCTGTAAAGCAAGTTGTAAGGCATTAGCATAGGTTCCATTAATTGATCCAAAATCATATGTGGTTAAGTATTCAGTAACAGGAATTAGTGTCTTAAAGTTTACAGAACTTCCTGATGAAGTAACTTCGATGTCCTTGGTCCCTGTTTCCGAATCAGGTGCAGCAACACCTTGAAGAGTTATTTGTTCATAAGTAGACGCAGAAATGCTTCCACTATCAGTATCAAATTTTATGAACGCATCTTCTTGAGTAGAATTAATTACTAGTTGTCCTGGTCTTTCCTCAATTAATATCTTTGTGCCATTTACTAATGATCTAAATCTAAGTGTATTGTTTACCTTTTCAAGAAATACTCCAGGAAGAGCATTACTGGCGTTTTCAGCGGTGATGGTAAGTCCAGCATTAAGTTCAGTAAAGTTAGCATTAACCTTCTGGAACGCTGTTCTTAGATCATCACCAAGACCATCGTTTACCAAGTTTCCTACATTAATTGTTTGTATGTCTGCCATTTCGCTTCCTATCTATAGTATGGCAACCAACTTAATTGCCCGTTTACATATACTTCTACATAACCCTGAGGATTATCAGGATTAGCAGGTTGTGTGCTATCCGCTTTTTCGTTAAGTGTTAGTGCACCTTGTATCTCCAAATCGCTAGTAATATTTACCGATTGATCAATTGTAATAGCACTTGAATCCGTAGTAGTCATTACACTACCTGTAAATTCAAATGCGCCTAAATTTAAACTATTATCATCTAGTCCTAGTGTTGTATACAGTTCGTCAAAGTTTTGATTGATCTTGTTAAACGCTGTGCGTAGGTTATCACCCGTTCTGTCATTTGCGCTAGTTCCAATGTTTACGGTTTGTTTAGCCATCTTACGCTCCCGTTCCACCATTTAATACTTTAACAACAGCCGCCAGCCTATCCAGCGCCTCTCCTACAGTTGTTGGAGCATCACCATCCCAGTCACCTGGTGTTGCTGGATCGTAATACAGTGTTCCGTCCACTCCGTTTACTAGCATTGTGGAGTTGTCAGCAAATACTGAACCGATCACATCACCTATGTGCGTGCCTCTTAATACGCCGTCAACCGCATCAACCAACTGAGTCGAATCATCTGCAAACACTGATCCAGTCATGTCACCTGTGTGATACCCTGTAAGATTGCCTGTAACTCCGCCTGATGCTACAATATTTCTGTTTGCATTAATTGTGTATCCTGAACCTGCTGTAAGATCTAAATTTGCTGATGCAACAATCTGTATCGGTCCCGGACCAGTAGAGCCACCATTTGTAATAGTAAGGTAACCGTCATATGCTGCCATCCAAGTTTGGCCTCTCAATGTGCCCCAAAGTTCATCTGCATAAACTTTGTTTTCTACAGCATCAACTATCTTGGTTGAATCGTCACCGAATATTGAACCCTTAACATCGCCAGTGTGGTAACCTGTGGTATTGCCTATTAAGTTTCCTGTAACATTGCCTGTTACATCTCCAGTGATATTTCCTGTAACATTACCCGTCAAGTTGCCAAAGAATCCGCCTGACGCATACATTTCATTGTCAACAGCGTCAACCATCTTCGTGGAATCATCCGCAAAAACTGAACCTGTAATATCAGCAACTCCACTGAACGCTATGGTAACTTCATCGCTTCCTGCATCTCCCGTTAATGAAATACCATTTCCTGATACTAGGTTAAGTGTTCCTGCAACGGAGTTTGCTTCCATTGTGGTTGCACCACCATCAACATCGACAAATCTAAATGCATTACCTGCCGGTGATGCATTTGTTACTGTTGCTATTCCTGTAGCATTATCTGTAAATATTGTGATTCCAGTACCAGCCTGTACCTCTATAACACCTGTGTTAGTTACTTTTAGTCCAGAACCCGTTGAACCACTTATGTTAATACCAGCACCTTCTGTTCTACCTGCTGGCAAAGATGTTGTGCTAGTTAAACTTATAACTCCGGTATTTGTTACTGTAATATTTCCTGTTGCTGAACTTATACTGGTTCCAGTACCTGCAAACAATTGTGTTACACCAGTATTAGTAATTGTAATGCTTTCAGCACTGCTATCAACTGCCATTGAAATCGCAGTTCCACTTATTAGATTAAGAGTATCAACAAAATCATCTGCTATAACTTGATTACCATTATCTACCTGAACACTCTTAAAGAAAGTTTGGTCTGGATTTATAATTAGTTCACCATTAACCGTGGATCCTACTGGTAGGTCCACAACACCTGCTGCCGTGCCTCTAATTTGTGCTGAACCTAACCATAATCCGTTTTCAGCATTCGCATCATCCTCAGTCCATTGTCCTAAATATGCAGCCTTCCATGGTTTTGTCTCACTTCCAAGGTTAAGTGTTGCAATTGAATTTGGTGAAACATTTGAATTAAGATTTTCAAAATCTATTCCTGCATATTCTGAAAAGGCCTGTAATTTACCACCACCTGATGAGTATGCATCATATGCTGTTCCGTTTACCGCTGTTGTAAGTGTGTCATCGGTGTATAATAGAATTTCATTATCACTTGACACTTTTACATAAAATTCTTTATTGTCTAACTGTGAAACACCTGTTTCGTAAACAAAAATTCCCTGACCATCTGTAAGATCATGTGCATCTGTGAGAACAATTCTTACTGGATTGCTTTCTATTGTTCCACTTTCTATATGTGCAATATCCTGCTCACGTTCACGTGCCAGTGCACCTCCTATGATGGTAAAGTTTTCATTTATCTTGTCAAAAGCGTCTCTTATTCTGCTCCACACTAGTGGTGGATTACCTGGATTTATATTATTATCGTATGCCATTATGATCTACCCACCGCTATTTCAATTGTTCCAATATGATCACTATCGTAATCCTCGATGGCCTTACCAACTATTGTTCCCACCTTGGGATCATCAGTTGCCATTGCAACACCATGTATACCGGCAGTTACGAGTATGTCACCCTTCTTAATCTTTCCTACTACCTTACAAGGAACCCTTCCAACAAGTGCTACCAAGTTCTTGTGTCCTGGACACGCAGTATACATCACGTATGCCGCAGTGTTTGATACAACACCTGCTATGCGCTTGTCCATGTGCGTGTTTGAAGTTGTGACTTCCTTGTCACCACCAAATACTAACACCGTTCCAACTTCGTATTCCTTGTCACCCTCGTAGTATTCTGCAACGTCTGCCGAGTATGTTGCCTCAAATCTTGACTCATTTGGTGAACTACCGGTGAGGCTCCATCTACCTGTAACCGTACCAGCGGTAGTATTACCACCTGTTGTTAGTGCTGTAACCTCTATGCTCGAAGCAACTATTGGTGCATTTGCCAATCCATTCTGTGTTCTAAATGTGTGAAGATCGTTGTCATAGAAGTTTGCCTTGTCGGCCGCTAGCGTTCCATCCTGTAAGAAGATTCCGCCATTACCTGATCCACCTGCTCCACCAAATGTGTGAACCCTTATGAATCCACCTGATCCTGAAGTACCCGAATCAACTGCTTCAAATCCATCAATATTATATTGTTGAACGTCTATGATTCTACCACCAAAGTCACCATTTGAATCTCTGCGGATTAGTTTGCTTGCTTCAACTGTGCTACTTGAACCCGCTGCATAATCAATTACAGCGTAGTCACCGTCAGCAGTGTTTGAACTAGCATTAGTTCTTGCTAAGAATCCAACGCTGCCAAACTGTGATTTCTTAATAGATCCACCTGCATCCACAACAGTTGTGAATAGAACGTCTGCGGCATTGCCTGTGGTAAGTGCGGAGTTACCCAATACGCTCTGTGCAGCAACCTGTGCAAGTTTAGTTTTTGCAACACCATTGGTTTTCAGTGTTACGAATCCATCAGTTACCGTGAATACCGCATCGTCATAACTTGATAGACCACTTGCTGCCTGCTTGACAGCGGCAGTTCCCGTAGGAGCCGCTGCCCTCGAACTAGCAAGAGTCATCAATAGTTTACTCTGCACAATTCCTGCATTTGTGTTTACATCTGCGTTTAAAATTACGTTTGGTTCAATCTGTGCGTCAATTGTGTTTGCTGTTGAATCAATGTTTAGAGTTATATCACCAACCACGGAAGCATTTACCGCATCGTTACCAACCCCGGTAAACACCATAATGTCATTTGCTTTAAGATCAGTAAATGTAAATTCTTGTAGGTTTGCGTAGGTTAAACTTCTTAGATTGACAGCGTCCTGCGGATCAACTGGATCTTCAAGATTAACAATCTTAAATTGATTTAGATTCATATTGGCTTTCATGCCTAACTGTCCATCCAACGACATGTATCCTCCACTAATAGGAGGAATCAAGTTAGCACTAATAACAGGTGCGCCACTGTGTGTGATACCTAGTCTTCTTTCAATATATAATCTCGCCGCGTTCTCTGTTGGAACAGTATCAACCGCGTTATCAGAGAATGAACTATCAGTTGAGAATTCAGAAATAGGAACACCACGCTTGAATCCAATACCATCCAAGTTACTCAACGCAATTGCTGCGGAGAATGTAACTCGACCTGTACCTTGGTCAACTCTGAAGTAAGGTCCTACATTAAAGTTACCAAATTGGTCAGTGGTAACATAGAATACACGCCCAACGGTTCGTTCGTCTGTTTCATTTGAGTCATTCAGTGCATTTACCGATGGACCGTAAATTTCATTTGGATAATTAGTATCTGCGTATGAACCAGTACCAATGTCTAGTAAGTCATGTCCAGTAACACGTGTAAGTGAAATTCTAATAGTTAAATCACCTCTTGCTCCAAAACTTCTAATTGGAACAGCACTTCTAACTGTGTATGAACCTTCAAATACATTTACTGCATCAACAAGAGGTCTATCTAAAGTGATCCTTGCATAGTTTTCGTTTAGGTCTTCCTCAGATTGATAACTGGTTATAACGTATTCTTCACCTTTATAAACAAATTTTGAATTCCCTACCCTTGTTCTTTCTTCTGGAGCAACAGGAACTACTGCAAAACTATCATCTCCTACTCTTCCTGTTACCAAAGCAAATGAATGTGTTCCAGATTGTATACCAGTGGTATCCACTTCTACTGCACTTGCAAGTGCAGGTGGTGCTAAACTTACAGTAAATTGAACTGAACTTGCACCCAACCCGTCAGCATCATTATCATTAACAAAATAATGATTTGACTCGTTTAATCCAGTAGGAAGATCGCCGGTAGTTGCTATTCTAATTGCGTCACCAATGCTCAAACCATGCGGTGAACTTGTGGTTAGTACCCCCGGTGAAGCAATTGAAATGCTTGACAGAGTGGTAAATGCTCCAGGAGTAACAGGATCTGCTCCACTTGTTCCTACAGATTCGCCAGGCTGGTAAACTGTTAAATCAATGTAGTCATAGTTTTCTCTAAGTGTAGTTTTTGTAATACCGTCTGCTATTGCAGTAATATCTCCAGTTCCAGGAGCAGTAACATTTACAGGAGCACTATTT